>Ga0256843_1000125_pt1 | contig 65916 bp, 77 predicted proteins | sample AlvinellametaG_FD_191572 | JGI IMG/M metagenome (GOLD analysis project Ga0256843, IMG submission 191572) | Pompeii worm associated microbial communities from hydrothermal vent at the East Pacific Rise, Pacific Ocean - Alvinella | ecosystem: Host-associated > Annelida > Integument > Unclassified ...
CTCCAAGTATGCCAGCTGCTCCAAGTATGCCAGCTGCTCCAGCACAAGCTGCTCCAAGTATGCCAGCTGCTCCAGCACAAGCTGCTCCAAGTATGCCAGCTGCTCCAGCAGGTGCTCCAATGGGTCAACCAGCGCCAGCAAGTTATCCTGGAATCCCAGGATAGATTAATTAGGAAAGAGAAATCTTTCCTAATTTCATGTCATTAAATAAAAGAGGAATTATGTTAGAAAAAGAAAAAGAAATAGAAAAAGAAATTCAAGAAAAAAATTTAAATGCTCCAAGACTTACTCCAGATTATATAGATTCGGTAATTGTAAATAAATATTATCACAGAGTTCCAGATACTACTATGACGATTTGTGTACTTACTTTACAAAATGGTTTTCAAGTTATTGGTCATTCCGCTGCAGCATCTAAAGAAAATTTTGATGAAGGTATTGGTAGTAAAAGAGCATTCGAAAATGCTCGAGCTCAAATTTGGAATTTAGAAGGATATCTTCTAAAACAAAAATTATTCGAGGAAAAATAAAATGGGTTAAATAAAATATGTACTAAATGTAAAGTTAAAAAACCATTGGATAATTTTTATAATGGTTGGTCAAAATGTAAACAATGTTCTAGAAAAAATATTCCGGTTGGTAGAAAAAAAGGAGATTGTTATGGAGCTAAATTTACAGAAGTGGAATTATTAAAAATTTTTAATAAAAAACATAACTTTAAATATTCGTATCCTAATCTAATTGATCGACTTTCGACTACTAAAATACCAATTATATGTCCAAAACATGGAATTTTTTATCAAAAAATCTCTGAGCATAAATCTGGTCGGGGATGTTATGAGTGTGGTATTAGGAAAGGTTCTGGTAATATTTTAAATAACGAATTATTTATCAATAAAGCTAATAAAAAACATAACTTTAGTTATGATTATTCTTTATGTGATTATACCGTTGGAAAAAATAAGGTAGAAATATTATGTCCAAAACATGGTATTTTTATACAACAAGCTGAAAGTCATTTAAATGGTGCTGGTTGTCCAAAATGTTCCGAATCAAAAGGCGAACGGAAAATTAGAAAATTTCTAGAAGAAAATAATATATCTTATGAACAAGAAGTTAAACTCTTTGGTAATTATAGATTTGATTTTTATCTAGAAGATTTAAATACTGTTATTGAGTACGATGGAAAACAACATTTCGAACCGGTAAATTATTTTGGCGGTTTAGAAGGATTCTTAAAGACTCAAGAACGAGATAAAATTAAAACAGAGTATTGTTTAGAGAATAATATAAGAATTATTCGAATAGCATATTTTGAAGAAGTTGAAAAAATATTAAAGGAAATAAAATGATAATTAGAAAATTATTTAAATTTGAGGGAGCGCATATCGTTAGAAACTGCTCATCGATTAGATGTAAAAAAAGTATTCATGGTCATAGCTATGTGGTAGAGGTTTTTTTTACTTCTTGTGGTTTAGATAATGGTCAAATGGTTATGGATTTTGGGTTAATGAAGGGAAATATTAAAGATTTAATTGATTCTTTCGATCACGCATATTCTATGTGGGATAAAGAATCAGAGGAATTTAAAAAATTTATGATCAATAATTCAGAAAGATATATTACTATGCCAGTTTCCCCATCGGCAGAAGCATATGCTTTAATGTTTTTAATGCTCGTGGATAAAGTGGTTAAAGCTACTGAATTTAATAATGGAGAAGTAAATGTAGAGGTAACTTCGGTTAAAGTACATGAAACTGTTACTGGATATGCAGAAGCCTTTAAAGAAGATTTAGATCCTTCTAAATTCAAACATGAACCTTTTAAATTAGAAGATATTAAATTTTCACAAGGTATTATGAATGAATGGAAAGATCCAGACATGTATAATAAATTAATAGAAGCTGATAAAAATGGAACTAAATGTTTTATTAATGAGGCTGTAGAACAACAGGTTTAATTATGACTAAGACTCAATTAAAGAAACTTGAAACTCAGAAAAATAAATTAAAACGATCTCAAAAAAAGAAAGTTAATATTTATAAAGAGTTGGATGCTTATTTATACAATAGTGTCCCTCTCTCAGATGAGGCTTTAAGTTCTAAAACGGCTTTTAGAACAGCGGTTACTTATTTATTTGAATCTTTAATGAAAATGCCTTTGATATCTATGTACTTAGATAAACATCTTAATGGAAAAGTTGAAGGATTGATGTCTCATGATCCATACCAAATACTTGAATTTTATAAAAAATTAATTCAAGAAAATGGTATTAAAGCTTATCAATTGTATAAATTTTTTCCTAATAGAACTTATCAAACTTCTATAAATACTTTAATTTCTAAAAAAGGTTATACAGTTAGAGAAGCTAAAGAATATTATATAAATAGAAAAGTTGTTAATCCTTTGGAATTAAATGCATTGTTAGAAAATAAAGCTACTAAAAAATCAGAGGATATGGAAATAATTAATAAAGTTATTTCTGAAGGATTAGTATTTGAAAAAAGAAAATCCGAATCGTCGGAAAATATAGTAGAAATTGAACAAGAATCCAATAATATAATAGAAAATGATTTATTTATTACTCAAATGAATGGAGAAATTATTAAACGGCTTGGATTAACTTTATTTGATATAGCAGTGCTTAGAAAATCAAATGAATTTTTATATACTTTTATAGATTCTAAAAATAAAAAAAGATATTATAAAGAACCATTTAAAGTGGAATTTTTTATAAATCTTAAAACTGGAGTACTTAATAATAATTATATTGAGGACGTTTCTGAAAATTTTCAAAAATATATTATTACCGATATTCAAGATTTAAGTTCTTTAAAATTTTTATTAAGTAAAATATACAAACAATTTATGAAAGATATATAAGGTTGGGATATGGCAGATAATGAAACTTCGGAATGGATGGGTTTTGATTTAGCAAATGAAAAAAAATATGCTTTATTAATTAAAAAATTAGAATTCTTAATTCGTAAGAGTATTCAATATGATATTTGGCAAAAACGATCTAAGATTGGGATACAGGAATGTCCAATATGTATGGAATCAATGTATTATTTAAAACCAGAATCTCATCATTTCCCAGAAACCTTGTTTGATGTGGTTGATAATATTTTACAACATCACATACATGAAAATGATTTAGATTCTTTAAATGAATTAGATATAGTTCAAGAAGTACTATCAAAACACAATACAAATAATATAAATTATATAGTTTTATGTAAACAATGTCATGAAAAATATCATGATGATGTTCCAGATACTGTTAAGGAAATGCCAGAAGCGTTTGCTAAGCAAAAGAAGGACAGATATGATTACAGACATAAAAATATAAATAATCAGACCAGTGAAAAAGGAGAAAAATTAAATGAGTGATAACTCAAATAAAAATGATAATTTAGTTTTAGAATTTTTAGAATCCGATGAAGCAAAATTATTTTTTCCAAATCAAAAAATCATATATACTTCGTTTAATTTTCCAGAAATTATTATTCAAACTATTCGTGATCAAGATGAAGATATTTTTAAACAAGATCCGTATAGTAAAGATATAATTGTTATAGAATATAAAATTCTTCCAAATTATATTGCTGATCCAAATTATGTTGGTCCGGCAGAATACTCCAATGATTCTAAAGTTATTGATGAAAAGAATCCGTTTACTTTAGCAATAAAAAGTGATTTGGTTAATCCCGGAAATGGTTTAGACGATAAATTAGAATGGGAATATTTGGAAAATTTTAAAAAAATCTTTATTAAATTATTAGAATTAATTTTTACTAATTTAAATGAAGAAGATTTAAAAAAATTAAAAAATAAGGAAGAATAATGCAAACGGAACAAGATAAAGTAAAAAAAGCTTTAAATGAATTAGATAACAGTGAGAAAAGTATTATTGAAGCCGATCTTAATAATATTGAATCATTTTCAGCTCATGAAAATATGGAATTAAGTGTTCCGTATAGAGCAGTTATGACAGAACAAGTAGCTGAAAAATTAAAAGAAGTTTTTGATTTAATGAAACTGGATCATATGAATGATCCAAATCTTAAAGATACTCCAATGAGAGTAGCTAGTATGTGGATTAATGAATTAATGGTTGGTAGATATCAAACCAAACCACGTATGGAAAGTTTTCCACTTCAATTTGGAGGTAATGGTGTAGCTGTAGATGACAAAGAAATTAATACGGATATGATGATATCTAAGAAAGTTGATGTTCGTTCGTTATGTTCTCATCATTTAGCACCTTTTCATGATGTGGCTTCCGATAGTAGTTCTTATGCAGTGATTGCTTATATTCCAACTAACCGATTACTTGGAATTAGTAAATTACAAAGACTTATTAATTGGTATGGTGCTAGACCACATCTTCAGGAACAATTAACTTACCAAATCTACAAAGAGATTTGCGACACTATTGGATCTGATAATGTTTACGTAGCATTTAAAAATATCGAACACACATGTGAAAGTCTTAGAGGTGTAAAATCAAATTCTGGTAGAACAAGTACAACACAGTATGGTGGAGTATTTAAAAATCCTGAATTAAGAAAAGAAGCTTTATTACAAGCACTTTAGAGTTATCCGGAAATTCCGGATAACTCAATAAATATAAAAAGGAAATATTATGACGGATGATATTAAACAAGTTCTGGAATATATTATCGAAACGGAAGATCCTTATGGATTAAAACCAGAAACATTATATGAAAATATAAAAAATAGTATTGGTACTCCAGAATCTTTAGCAGAGATTTTTGGAGTACCAATTGATCTTGTCGTTAAAATTAAGGAAGATTAAAATGAAAAAACTTAAAGTATATATTGGGGAAGGAAATTTAACTTTTCAAGAACAGATAGATGAGTGTGAGAAGTATTATAATGTCTTAAAAGATATGTACTCGAAAGTAAAATTAATAAATATGCAACTCAATAATAATTTAAACGTTTTGGGTTATTTTGAATATTTTATAGAGGATGAGTAAATGGATATCGAAGATGGTTTTAAAATAACTGTACCACATGAAGATATGGATAAATTATATCCATTAGGAGCATATACTATAATTGTTCTAAAAACTGGTGAAGTAGTTATTCAAGGATTAAGCGTTTTTAGTATAAATAATGCAAAAATTGGTACGGTTGGAGTACTTCCTATTGATCAAGATATAATTTCAACTATTGAGGATTACCCATTTGAAAATAATTTGGACATAGTTTATAGAGTTGATTTTTCTAAAAGAGCTTGGTATTTTAAAAATAAGAGTACTGCTTTTAGTTTAATGAATACCATTTTAGAAGTAAAAGAAATTGCTTTATGGCAAAAAAGAAATAAAATAAAATTTGAGGAAGATAAAAAATGATTTTTACGTGTGTAAATCCAAATTGTAGGGCTAAGTTTATGGAAGAAGAAGCGGTGGAAAAAGAAGGAGAATTATGTTGTCCAGAATGCTATACCCCAGTTGCTAAAATCAAAGAAGTTGATTTAGGTTCAGAAGAACCGGGGTTAAAATCGGGTATTGAAGTTCAACCAGAATATGTGGTTGGTGCTAGAAAATTAAACGTTCCAAAAGAAGATAAAAAGGAGGATGGTATATCAATAGAGGAAACTTCCACAATCGTGGAAGAACTAGACGATAATAAAGAATCCTTAAAAGGTTGTCATGATTTAGATGACGATGAAATTAATAGAATCGTTGCGGAATATCGTGATGAATTAATTTCTCAAAATTCTATTCTTGATGAAAAAGATATTCAAAAACTGGTTGATGAAAAAGAAGCCGATCTCAGATTTAATATGACTAAAGCCACAAATTCAATTTTACGTGGGCAACAATGGTTATTAAATCGTGGTTTCGATGAAACTGAGTACAGTGTGCTTGGTATGTTTGACCGATTCTGCTAAGGAGAAATTATGTCATATGCTAGTACAGGAGATGGGAATTTAGCTGCTCTTCAAAAATATGAAAAAAAAATAGAAAAAGCTGAAAGAAATTACGCAGCTTTTGAAACAGCGATTGAAGAGGCTGGTATAGAAACAGAACTAGAAAAATTAATATCTAGTTTTAATTCTATAGCAGAAGATTTTAATATTATGGAAGACTTTGACGAGTACTTCTCAAGATAGGAGATACAATGAGTGAAGAATTAGAAGAATATAAATTTCCAGAAACTGGAATTTATCTAAGGGTTAAACGTGGTGAAAAATTCAATAACGTTCTTTTAGAAGATCTTACGAAAGAAGAACTTAAAGAATTATTCTTTACATTAGATGAAAATGGAAAATGTTCTAAAGATAATATGGAAGAATGGATGTTTCCAGTTTTCGAATTACTTCAAAATATAAAAGCAGTTTATTTAAATGAACAATAAAATTGCTATATATCTTGATGTAGATGGAGTATTAAATCAATATGATACTAATCAACGTATTCATAGAAAGAAGAAACATGGTTGGAAAGGGATTATGGATCCTTTTCCAAAAAAAGTTCTTCGTTTAAATAAATTAATTAAGAAGTACAATATCGATGTTTATTTATTCAGCGCTTGGCATACTGAGGAATTACAACAACATGTACCTTTTAAAATTAAAGGTGAATTATATAAACAAGATAAATTATTTGAAATTATGAAAGTTGATTACGATTTAAATATTTTAATTGATGATGAAGCAAGTCATTATAATGTACCAAAAGATTTTAAAATTATTCAACCGTATTATGAATATGGTTTAGTAAAAAGGGATTTCCAGAAATTAGAAAGGATTATAAATGGAATTCGAACTAACTGAATTTGGTAGTTGTCAATACGGAAGTATTGTTGGTTACATGGAAGAATTTAAAGATAAACTTCCAGTATGGACAAAAACCGATTTATATAATATTGAAACTATTCATAAAAATAAAGGAAGTATCGACGTTGATGGAAGTATTAAATTATCTTTTTCTAGTACAGTACTAAAAGAAGGAATAGTAAAGGATATTATAAATAATATTAAAAAAGAATTTCTTATAGCAGTAGAAGTTGATAAAGAATATTATGAACCAGAGGAATGTCAAAAATTTATAAACGATATAAATAATATATCGACGATAGAAAATTGTTATGAATATTGTCGCAGTAGATCTTGGGATTTATGGAGCACTAATGATTTTATTATGAATCAATTTTACAAACCGGATGGTGGTGGAGATTTTAGCGATAATGATATGATAGCGATAAGTATTTTATGGATGTTAAAAAATAATATTGTCAAAAGCATGGATTGTTTTTATAATTTCTCTACGTAAATTTATATAAGAATCTCCAAATAGCAGATTTACAAATATTTGGAAAAAATATTTAAAATTAATTCCAATGATTTTAAAAGCAAAAGGAAATGATTATGGATAAATTTGATGAAATATCCACAGTTGATATAGATAATATATTAGATAGTCTTCCCACAAGATTTAATAAGTATTGAAAATTTGGAAAGATTGATAATTGAGTTAGAAATGATATTGGAATGTCTTTGAAAAATAAACAGGATACTGTATCAATTCTAAACAATTTTTAAACATAGCAAAAGGAAAAAAATGAAAGAATTTGCAAATGTACTTGGAATACATTATTCTAAACCAGAAGTATTTTTATTAAATGAAAATGGTATTGGAGCAGCAGAATACGCTGGGAGAATAGCTTATGATAGTTTCGAATACAGCGAAAATGATGAAATTCGAGAATTAAACGATCTCAGTGTTTTATTAACCAAAGGTGAAGATGTTTCCCAAGTTTTACCAAGAGTAAAAAATAAGGTGCATTCGATTGAATCTTCTGAATTGCTTGATAGTCTAGCTTGGGTTTATCATCACCATAGTGTTATAGAACATTCTGTTTTAACGTTTGTTATTCTTGGTACTTCGAGAGGGGTTTTACAAGAAATTGCCCGTCATAGAATCGCTAGTCTTACCGTAAGAAGTACTCGTTATACAATGCATTCGTTATTAATAGCTTTTTTAATAAGTTTAAAAACTCAAAGACCAATGGCGATATTTCGGGAATTGGTACTTTCTTTAGATATGTTTGTAACCGACAAAATCTATAATACTCTAGAGATAGATGGAATGTTTAATAAGTTGTTGTATCAATATGATCAAGATAACGACGCTTTTATTCAGGCCTGTTTATCTAAGGAAGCTTTAAAAGAATATTCTAAAATTGATTTCGCTTCTGATTATAAATTAACTTTCGAAACATTTAAAAATTTTAAAAAGAAAAGAAATGTCGGTGATCCATTCAAACATCTTGTTACAGATAATTGGAAAACTGATTTGGTAATGACAGTAAATCTTAGAAGTTTAAAAAACTTTTTCGAACTTCGTGATTCTGGAGCAGCTTATTTTTTAATAAAAGAATTAGCTAAAAAAATGAAAAAAGTAACTCCAAAAAAATATTTGAAATTAATGGTAAAAGAACATTAACTTTAAAAATATTTGGTAATTGCCGTTTTAATTTATTTTTTAATCGGATTATACCCAAATTCCTAGGCACCGAATTTAATATAATGATATTCTCAACTATATATTAATTATTAATAATTAGCCGCAAAATACTAAAGTTATTACAAATATAATAATTAAATTAATATTAAATACTATAATAAATTAATATTAATAAATAAAATTACAATGCAGGTATTTTATATGTGAATTTCAGCCATGTATAGTTCGATAACGATTCAATGAGAAAAAAATAGAATCGTTTTTAAACTTTAAATTAAAAAGGAGTAATATTGCCATATATTAAAAAAGAAGATCGTTTTGAAGCCTCAGATTCTCCAAAAAATGCAGGAGAGTTAAATTATGCAATTACTATTTTAATACAAAAGTATCTTCATAAAAATGGATTAAATTATCAACATATTAATGATGTCGTTGGAGCTCTCGAAGGAGCTAAAGCCGAATTTCAAAGACGAGTGGTTAACCCATATGAGGATACTAAAATTAAAGAAAATAATGATGTATATTCGAAAATATTTTTAGGAAAATAAAATGGATGTAGAAATCTTTAAAAAAGAATTTATTTTTATATTGCGAGGAAAAGAAACCATAAATATTCAAAAAGTCAATAAAAAATTAATTTTAGAATTTCCAAATATTTATAAAAAGATTTTAGATTATACCAAAGATTTTAATATTCATCCAGAATTAAATAATCTTGGTACTCTTTGCAAATTATGGTTTTATAAATTACCTAATCCAATTTGTAAAGAATGTGGAAAACCTATTAAGAAATTAGATAGATTATTTTGCTGTATTCAATGTAGAAATAAAAATAAGGAACTGATAGAAATTTCTAAAAAAAGTTCTATTGAAAAGTATGGAGTATCACATTATTCAAAAACTACGGAATTTCGAGAAAAAATAAAAGAAATAACTCCATTTAAAAATAAAGATAAGATTAAAGAAGCCATTTTTAAAAAATATGGAGTTTATAATGTTTCTAAAATTCCGGAAATTAAAGAAAAAAGTACGAAAACATTTATAAAAAATTTTAGAAAAACGAATAATATTTCGAAAGAAAAGTTTTTAGAATTTAAAAATAATGATTTTTTAGATTTCGAAGGATTAGCTAATCGTTATAATTGGAGTCATCTTTCTTTATCTCAACCTAGAAAATGGGCTAAAAAATTAGAAATAGATTATAATAATCGTACAAATACTTCTGTAAAAGAAAGAGAAATACTGTCTTTTATAAAAGATAATTATTCAGGTAAAATAATTACAAATGATAGAAACATTCTAAATGGTTTAGAATTAGATATATATTTACCTGAATTAAAATTAGCTTTTGAATATAATGGTTTATATTGGCATAGTTATGGTTTAAATAATATTTCTAAAAAACAGAATGATATGGAATTTCAGAAAAATCGACATTTGGATAAAATAATTAAATGTTCTAAAAGAGATATCGAATTAATTCATATTTTTGAAAATCAACTGTACGAAGACTTAATTTTAACCAAAATTAAGTCTTCTAGGCAATTTTCAAAGTTTGAATTAAAATGTTATAAATATAAAAATAATGATATAAGCGAAGCTTTCGAAATATTAATACCAAAATATTTATCAGAACATTATAGAATAATTTGGATTCCGGAGGAAATAAGGTGAATATAGAAATTCCTAAAAAAATATTAAAAGAAAATAGTTGGCATATTAAAGTAATGGGTGCTTATGTTCAGAATCCTGTTCCAGGTATTTATGGATTAGAAATTGATACTTTAATTAATTCAACGGATGCGGCAGCTCTATATCCAACAAGTACCGTTTATTCTAATATTTCTCCTGAAACGATTTTCGGAAGAATATATGATTCAAGTACAATTCAAAATTTTATAGGATTAATGGACAAGATTTTTCTTATGAAAAGTAAGGGTCAGACACCATCTCAAATTAAAACTTTGGTTATACCAAGTTTTAAATCAGCCATGTTACAATTACTAAAAAATTATAGTACTCAACATAACGTTAAAAATAAAAAAGAAGCTGAATTAGTAACCACAGAATATTATTGTGAATTATTAAGTAAGTTAATTAATTACAATGGAAAATTAGAGGATATCTATACACCAAAAGATGATAAAACATATTATCTTTTGAGAAGTTGTTTCTTTCCCCTAATTGAAAGTATATCTTGGTTAAGTCCACAAAATAAAGGATTTAGCCAAATTACAATTGATTATATTTTTTATCCAGAATTATTTGAAACTAAATACCAAACTCAAAAAAGTTATTTATTTACGGATTACAATTCTGTAAATATTAATTTTAAAATTCTAGATAAAGAAGAATTAGTAAATAATTATTTTCAAAATTATTTACTAAATTCTTATGGTACTTTATTTTATAAACATTCTGAAAAACTAGCTTTTGAAGTTCAATTAATTATTGACGGATTGGCGGAAAGAAGAATTGTTAAAAATAAAATGCTAGTATTAGACGCGATTATAGCTAAATTTAATTCATGTCCAAGTATTAAAAAAATATTTAAACATAGTATTGAATTTTTAGATGAAGAAATAGCGAATAATATTTTAACAGAAATAGAAGACGATCAGCCAAGACAAAAAAGAATACAATCTTTAATAAATATCGATTTCGAAGGAAAATCTTTTAACGATTCGGATAAATTATTAACTTATTTAAATATCAGAAAAGATCAATTTAATAGTAATCAAAATGGTATTAAAGTAAGTCTTAATAGTGGTTATGGAATTCTTGGAATGATTTCTTATGAATTCAGTGATCCATTATCAGCAAACAGTATTACAAATGCTGGAAAAATATTTGGAATTAAAGTTTTCCAAACAGTAAGCGCTTGGGTAATGGAATTATATGAAGAAAAATTAAAAGAATGTGATGAAAGTAATAATTGGCTTGATCCAGAATGGGTCGATTTAAAATTATTAGAAGTTGCTTAAGATTGGAGAAATTATGAGTCGATACGGGAGGAGAAAAAAAACAACTATTGAAACCATATTGGATTTTAAAAAAGTCCATTCTAATAAATACAACTATTCGAAGGTTAATTATAGCAATTCTAGAACCAAAGTGGAAATTATTTGTCCCGAACATGGTAGTTTTTGGAAAACTCCAGAACTACATTTATCTGGATATGGGTGTAATAAATGCAATAAAAAAAATCATTTAAAAACTAAAAATATATTAATTGATTTTAAAAAAGTCCATTCTAATAAATACAACTATTCGAAGGTTAAGTATACCGATTCTAGAACTAAAATAATTATCATATGTCCAAAACATGGAGAATTTTTACAGACTCCAGAAATACATAAAACTGGAAATGGTTGTCCAAAATGCTCTTTAAAAATAAAACCCGTTGATAAACATTTAAATGATTTTAAAAAAAATCATTCTAATAAATATAATTATTCAAAAGTTAAATACATCTCACCACATTATAAAATAGAAATCATTTGTCCAGAACATGGAAGTTTTTTTCAGACTCCGGCCAATCATAAACGTGGTCATGGTTGTCCAATTTGTGCTCAAGAAAATTCGGAATCCAAAGGCGAAAGAAGAGTTAGAGAATTTCTAGAATCTAACAATATATCTTTTAAACAAGAAGTTAAACTCTTCGAGAATTATAGATTTGATTTTTATCTAGAAGAATTAAATACAGTTATTGAGTACGATGGAAAACAACATTTTGAACCAGTCGGATATTTTGGTGGTTTAGAAGGATTAAAGAAGACTCAAGAACGGGATAAAATTAAAGAAGATTATTGTTTAAAAAACGATATAAGACTTATTCGAATTAAATATTCTGAAGACGTAGAAGAAGTCTTAAAAAGTTTTTTAAAAAATATTTAAAGATTGGGGAATTCTCCAATCTTATTTAAATAAAAAAAGGATATATACATGAGAGCAAAAATACTTAAACAACAGAAACACAAAAAAGAATTATCTACATCGTCATTTAAAACTAATGATTTTACGTTCATTGCCTATAAATTACCATATCAGGGATATGAAATAGATAACGATTATGGTATTAACTTTAATATTGCTTACTTAGGAACATATGATAATATATACGAATTGGCTTTGAAAATAGTTACCTCCGAAGAGCCAGATTCTGAATTTGAAAATAATTTAATATCTTATATAGATAGTTATGATTCGTTATCTGATTTGGGAGAAGAATTAAGATTTGATAATTTAGAAAATCTTATTAAAACTCACAACTTAACCTTAATTATGGGAATAATTGGGGCCGGTTTAGATTGCGAGGTTGTCGGTGTACCACAATGGACAAGATTTGAAATAGATAAAGGATAACTATGAAAAAGATATGTTTAATATCATGTGTTAAAAGTAAACGTGAAGGCCCTTGTAAAGCAGGTGAATTATACTGCGGTCAGTTATATACGGGACATTTAAAATACGCTAAGAGTCTTGGTTTTAAGGATAATGAAATTTACATATTAAGTGCTAAACACGGCTTATTATCATTCACCGATGTTATAGAACCGTATGAGAAAACTCTTAACAATATGAAAAAACCAGAACGTAATAAATGGGCAAGAAATACCTTAGAACAGCTTAAAAGTAAATTCGATATTAATAATACCGAATTTACGATTCTTGCTGGTAAAAATTACTACGAAAATTTAGAACCATTTTTACCAAACGTTAATTTGCCAAAAGAGTTGAAAGGTTTACCTATTGGAAAAAGAGTTCAGATGTTAAATAGTTTGGTTAAATCAAGATAACTATTGATAGTTATCTCTATTGGAGATGAGATGAAAAATTCAAAAAAAAATGTTAAACGAGTAATTCAAAAATATATTTATAATAGGAATAGAAATCATTATTTAAAATGGAAATTGGATAATGCCAACGATTGGAGTATTCGATTTTTTTTTAATTTTGATTCTCGTCCTCAATATAATATGGAATGGGTTTTAAAATCTCATAAAGAAAAACATTATATAATTTTAACCAAAGCCGAAGCAATCGAATATATTTATGAATTTGCTAAGCGTTTAGAACCAGAAGAGATTTTTGCTTTAACTGAGTTTGGTTCAGGTTATAGAAAATTAAGTGTTCATCCAAAAGGAACGAGCACGTACTTAGATAAGATGATATAGATATTAACTATATTAATTAAATAATTAAAGGAAAAATATGGAAAATGATATAGATCAAGAAATACAGACTATTAAAAACGAAGTTCAGACATTAAATGCTCAAAAACTTGAAATAGAAAAGCAAATTATTATTCAAGATGAAAGAATTCGTTCTTTAAAAGAGCAATTATTAGCCGAATATGGTACTGATGATGAAGCCGAACTTTTAAAAATAAAAGAGAATCTTGAAAAAGAAATTCAAGAACTTAAGGAAAAGATTAATGTGGAAACGACTTAAAGAAAAAGTTTTATTTAATTGGTATACTTTTAAATGGAATCTTAAACACATAAAGGAGCTTTAATGAAAAAAAATAGAGTAAAAATACTTTCCGAAAAAACGCACGCCTTAAAACGAGCTGGTCGTTATTTAGGACAAATTACCCCTGCCGAAATTAATCGTTATAGTATTTTCAATATTGATTCAAATGATTATATTTGGTATGATAAAATTGGATATGTTCCGGCAGTTCTTAAAATTTTTAGAGAGTTTTTAGATAATAGTATAGATGAAGCCATTCGTACTAACTATAAATTCGCTAATAAAATAGAAGTAAATGTATATGCCGATCATTTAAGTATTAAAGATAATGGTAGAGGTATTCCTATTGTCCCAGCAGTAAATGAACATGGAGAAGAAATAGAAATTATGATGCCAGAAGCAGCTTGGGTAAATTTAAGAGCCGGTTCAAATTTTGACGACGAAGCTGATAATACAAGTATTGGTCAAAATGGAGAAGGTGCTTCTCTTGGAGTTTTCTTTGCTAAAAAATTTATTGGGGAAACTAGAGACGGTGAAAATATTTTTACAATTATTACTGAGAATAATGTCGAAACTAAAGAAATTGAGATAAAGAAGAAAAAACTATCTGGAGCTAAACGAGGTACAGATATAAAATTTTATCCAGATAAGGAAAAATTAAATTTAGGATCAGATGTTAATTTAGATGATGAATATTCATCTTTAATTAAATACGAACTACTATTTTTAAGTATGACTTATCCGGAAATTACTTTTAAAATTAATGGAGAAACTTTAAAAATTAAATCTTTTAAAGATATTAAACCATATTTTAATTATCCAAATGAATTGTTAAACGATAAACGATTTGATTTCCAGTACTTCGAAACTGAAAATTTAGTTATTGGTATTGGTAATTCATTAAATAATGGATACACCAATATTCATTTTGTAAATGGTATTAATGTTTATAATGGTGGAGATGTTTTAGAATGGGCTGAAAAAAGAGTTATCCAACCATTTGTTGAAAAAATTCAAAAAAAATATAAAAATATAAAAGCAGCCGATATAAAAAATCATTTAACGTTTATGGTTCTTGTTAAAAATATTCCAAATCCTAGATTTGGTGATCAAATCAAATCAGTTTGTATTAATACGGCTTCTCAATTTCCAGAAATTGCTAAAGAACTTTTAGATAAAGCAATGATCGATAAATTCATAAACAAACTTTATAAAAATAAAGTTATTATGGAACCGATTATTGATATTTATAAAGCTACTCAAATCATGCTTGAAAATAAAAAAGCTAAAACTGCTCAAAAATCTAAAAAGACTCCAGCAAAATATTGGCCAGCTACGAAAAAAAAGAAAAGGTTATTTTTATCCGAAGGTGATTCTGCAATTAATCCTCTTATTTCCGAACTTGGTAGAGAGGAAAATGGTTTCTTTCCACTCAAGGGTAAGATGATAAATTGTATGAAAAAAAGTTTAGCACTTGTTGTAAAAAATGATGAAGTTCTTGAACTTGCTGATATTCTTGGGATTGATCTTACTAAAGATAATAATGGAGACGAAACACATCCATTAAATTACGAAGAGATTGTTATTGGATCGGATGCTGATGTTGATGGTTCACATATTGCTCTTTTAGTACTAGCGTTCTTTGCTAAATTTGCTCCAGCGTATTTAGAAAAATTAAGAATTTATAGATTTTTAACTCCAGTTCTAATTGCACTTAAAAATGAAAAACCTGTAAAAATGTTTTTTAAATTTGAGGATTATTTAGAATACGATTCCAATAAACCAGCTGGGGTATCATACTTCTATGCTAAAGGTCTTGGTTCGTTATCGGAAGAGCATTGGGAAGAATTGTTTAAAAAACATACCTTAGATGAGTTATGTCAACCATTAACTTTTGAAGGTTCTAGTGATATCGCTTTAGAAAAATTAGAATTTGATCAATGGTTAGGGGACGATACCAATTTCCGTAAAACAAAAGTACTTGAACTTTTATCGGATTTTGATTTAGATAAAACTTAGGAAGAATTATGATAGGTAATTCTCTTAGACAAAAAAAAATTAAAATTCCTATTAAAGTAGATCCAAAAAAAGAATATATGCTTTTACATATATTAAATAGTGATCAATTTCCAATGTATTTTGAATTAGATGCAAATTATTTAAATTTATTATATACTCAAACCAAAGATCCCCATATAGAAACTTTATTACAATATGCAGAAGAATATGGTTATTTTGAAATAAAAACTCAAATGACTTTAATTACAGAATCTAATATTATCGAAGTAAATAAAAGCGGAGATTTTTTTCAAATATATCACGATCATCTTCATTGGAATTTTTTTAGTATTAAAAATATAATTCCTGGGAATGATAAAAAAGCTATTAATGAGTTACTTGGTATAGAGGAATTAAAAATTAGATTCGAGGAATAAGTATGGAATCGAAGGAAATTGATAAAATAATTTACGACGATAAAAATTATCCAATTATTATAGAATTAGATATTCATGAAATATTGTTAAATAGTTATTCTAGTGATCCAGATATGTATCTCTTAGCTCAGGATTTACCAAGCGAATTTTATTATAATACTAAAGATGATTTTTTTAAGATTATGAGATTAAGTATAGATGCTATTGGAAATAATTGCGTTGAGTTTATTCCGGAAATTAATTCACCATTTGATATAGTTATTCAACCGTGGATGATAAAAAAAATAAATATAAAAAAATCGAAAATAATACAACCCATAAAAATTAACTTCGAATAAAGGAGAAGTATGTCAAATTTAAAAATGAAAGTATTTTTAGATGATGCCGTCGCAACTTACGCGGTTTATAAAGTAGTCCAACAGATCCCAGGATTTATAGATACTTTATCTCAAACTCAAAGAAAAATATTATACGTCATGAGCGAGGTTCCGGGTAAAAAAGTAAAGACTGCGGAAACTTTTACAATGATATATAATAAGACTAAGTATAGACATGGTGACGTTTCTGTATATACAACTGCTGAAAATTTAGCAGCTGATTATAATAACGGAATTTCTTTGCTAAAACCAGAAGGTACTTTTGGTTCGAGAACGGTTAAGAAAGCCTCTAGTCCAAGATACACTAGTGTAGTTTTTGGACAAAGTTCTCAAGGTATTTTTAATAAAAGAGATTATCCATTGATGGAAAAACAATATACCGAAGGTAAGCAAATTGAACCATATAATATGCTACCTATTGTACCACTTGGTTTAATTAATGGAGCCGATGGTATTGGTCTTGGTTTCAGTTGTAAAATATTTCAACGTAATCCAAATCAAATTATTGATATAATTATTGATATTTTATCCGGTAAACGTAAAAATATCCCAGCTAGTATAAAACCAGATTTTCCATTCTTTAATGGCAGTATTGAAAAAGGAGAAGGTAATTCGCAATTTGTAATGACTGGAGTTTTTAAAAAACTTCCAAGAAATACAATCGAAATTACAGAACTACCTGTTTCTATGGACAGAGAGAAATATATAAAATTTCTTGATACTTTACGGGATGCTAAAAAGATTAGATCTTTTACAGATGAATGTAAAAAGAATACTTTTTACTTTAAGGTAAAAGTAGATCCAGAAATTTATAATTTAAACGATTCTAAATTAATAGATTTATTTAAATTAAAAGAAACAATGTCCGATTCAATTACTTTATTACATAGAGAAGATGGTAAATATAATATTCTTACTTTTAATTCTGTATCTGAATTTTTAAAGGCTTGGATTATCGAAAGATTTAAATATTATAATCTTAGAAAAGAGTATGAATTAAGACATGCCGAAAATAGATTATTATTAGCTAATGAAAAGATTAGATTTATCTATTGTATTTTAGATGGAAAAATTGTTGTAAATAGAAGATCTAAAGCCGATATAGAAAAGCAAATTATAGACAATGGTTTTAAACCGATGTCTAATGATTCGCAAAGTTCCGAGGAAGATAAAAGTTTTAGGTATTTGCTAAATATGCCGATATATAATTTAAGTTTAGAACAGATTGAAGTTCTTAAAAAACAGAAGGGGGATATTGAAAAAGAGATTAGCGAATTTAGTTCTTTGTCTCCAGCCGATATATGGATAGACGAATTAAAAGGTTTAAAAAAGATTATTTCAAAAGAGCAAAAGTTAAAAGAACTTTAAAATAAGATATATATTGTATAGATATCTTATAATCGTAAGTAATATTAAACATCGGAAGATGTTTTAATATTATTTTTTTTTATTTAAGTGAAAAAGGAGGTTGTCCGATGCAACCAAAGACCGATGTTTCTAAGGTATTAGCTAACCTTAGAAAAAAGGCAATTTCAATGGTCATTACTCCAGAGGAATATAAACAGCGACGTTTAAAAGGAAAGTTAAATGGATTTTTTTACTGTAAAAAAATTCGCAAAACTCCTTTTAATAAAGGATCTCTTTTAGGTATATCAGAACCCAAAAGAGATATGGTATATTGCTTTGCAAAGCAATATGCCTTTTATTTGTCGAAAGAATATGGACTGGTAAAAATTTTAAATTTTAAAAATGATTTAAAATTTGGCTTTAAAATTTATCATAAAAATGATGATAAATTAAATTTTGATGAAACTAATTTAGTTTTAATTAAGGAAGAATAATGAATGCAATTGAAATAGATGAAATTAGAAAGTGTTTTAATACACTTATTTGGTCAGGTGGTTCTGAAGCACCGGCTGAAGCTGTTTGGGCAGCAAATGATTTTATGAAGTTATTTTTAAATAAAGATGATATTATTTTATTAGATGAAGAAAGTTCTAATTGGGATGATTTTATAGAACAATTAAATCGAGTAAAGGTGAACTATGAGTAGGAGAGGAAGACGTCGAAACGCTCGTAATAAAAATAAAGAGCAACAAAAAAATCAGAAAACTGTAACTGGAGAAGAGTTGGGATTTCAGAGAGGTCCTAAAGAAAAGCTTACAAAAGCACAAAAAAAAGCACAAAAAAAACAACGCAAAAAGGAAGAAAAAATGGCAGCGAGATTTAATTTAAATGGAACTAGAAAAACATGGTTTGGTGGTGGTAAACATGCCGCAGGTGGATACAAAACAATTGCAAAACCCAGTGATGGAACAGATGATAAAACATTAAATATAGTTTTATTCAAACAATCGTTTTTAAATAATTTGGCTAATCAGTGTGTTCCTGTCGCTGGTGGAGCGGAGTTTCAGGTGCATTACCGAGCATTACAAATTATAATTACTAAGGAACGTATTGGTAGAATAGTTTATACAATACCAACTGTATTTTTTAATTTTAATCAAACCGTAACATCGGGATCGGTTGATTATGATCTGGTTGAAGTTGACAAGATTTCTAAAGAGCTTCAACCAGAATCTATGGAAGTTGCGAATCAAATTGCTGCTTTATTCCCAAAAGCCTTTTTTGAAGGCAATGGTTTTACAGTAAGTTTTAAGGAAGATGAGGTTGGTAGTATTCATAGACACCCAGGTGATTTTTCTTTCAGTAGTATCGATTTAGATAATAATCCGCAACATCCAGGGGTTATTTATAGACGCGGTAATGCATCCGATTTAATTCAAACGGATTCGGTAATGTATATCACTGGCTCAGCTGGCTCACAACATGTTAAATTGGTTACTACTCAAACACGTGTCGTAAACGTAAGTTTATTAAACAATGGTGAAGATGGTATTAAAGGTTCTTATAATAGAGCAAAAACTGTAGCTCTTATTCTTAAAGATACTGATACCGCCGAAACTATTCAGCAAAAAATTAGTATTGATTTCAATGCCTTTTTTAACGAAAACGAAGTTCAGGAAATAACCACCCCTGGTATGGATACCGTTAAAGAAGATTTTCTTCCTAGATACGATAAAATCAAAGAGGATGAAATTCAAGAAGTTCTTGAAAATACAGCAAAAATATTTAAATTGATTGCTGTGAAAGTTCCTGCTCCAATTACAAAAGTCGATGAAAAGCTTATCAAGTCACGAGGGTATGGAAACTATGCTGGGAGTGGATATGGATATCAGGTTTATGGTAATAACCGTACCATTGGTAATGTTCGTCATTATGATCATGTTACTGGTACTTGGGTAGATGAAGAAGAGGAAGAGGAAAAACTTCCATTAAAATTCGATGTATTGGATTTTTTAAAATTTAAAGGTCTTGATAAAAAAGATACTAAAGTTACAGAAATCTTAGCTGATGATGTAGTTAAAGAGATGTTTTGGATGTGTGCCGGAGAAGATGAAAAAGTAAATTTTAAATTAAATGATAAGTTGGTAATTATTGAACCAGTATCTAAAGCATCGCAACTTCTTAAAGTTACTTATGCTGGGACATCATCGTATAAAGCTAAAAGTATTTTTGAGAACAATGATGTCTCAGAAGAACTTAAAGAAGCTGGCTATATTAACGAAGAAGAAGAAGATGATATAGATTTATTAGAATATGTTGGTCTTGATGAAACCGAAATACCTACAAATACCGAATTAGCTACGGAACAACCGGAAGCAGAAGAAGCTGCTAAATCAGGAGGAATAAATTCTGGTCATACCGATGTTAAAGAATTGGAAAAATCACAAGAGCTTTTAAAAATTACAAAATTATTTGAAAAGCATGGTTTACGTATCCCAGAACGTCTTTTAAAAGATATTGGTAAAGATACTCAATGTGAGCAAATTTTTAAGAAAGCTTATCCTGGAGTTCTTTACGATAACAATGGTCTTCTTAAAGTTTATGGAGAAGATGGTTTTAGTGAAATATTGATGATGTTACCAGTAGATACTGGTATTTTATTTTATCCAAAAACAGATACTGATTCATTTGTATATATCGCACCAATAGACGAAGGTGATACACATGGTAATGTTACATTCTGTAATAATGCGGTAGAGTTTTCCAAACAGGTTCCATTATATCAAAAGGATTAAAATGAATAAAGTGGCATTCGTTAAAGATCCTCATCTTATGTTTGGGTTTTCTAATAATATTAGGAAACCCTTAGCGAATAGTTCTGGAAATAGTTGGGAAAAAAGTATTCGGTATAAATTAGAATTTATAGCTAAAACTATGAAAGACAATGGAATACGTATCTTAATTATGTCGGGGGATGTTTTTGATCGATCTAACAGAAGTGATTGGTCATTTAATAAATGGCTGAAACATAAAAGCATATTGTTAAATATTTTCGTACGTGAAGGCATCGAGATTTATTCAGTACAAGGTAATCATGATATGTTTGATGGAAAAGATGAAATTAATGACACCGTATTTGGAGAAATGATTGAAAAAGGTATTATCAAACATTTAACTGCTCATCCATTAGAGTTTCAAACAGCCGTGGGAATTATTAAAATTCATGGTATGGATTATTCATTTACAAAAGATAAACAAAAAAGAAAGTTTCAGTTGTTGAATGAAAATTCAAAAGATTATATTAGCTTATGTGTATCACATACCAATATAAGTCCAAATGAAGATCATTTGGTAGATTTTACTTATCTGGAGTTAAGCGAAAATTTTCCAAATATAGATGTCCATTTATGTGGTCATTATCATTTAGGTTATGAAAGTACTATTTTAAATGATGTTACTTTTATTAATCCTTGGAATATGACCAGAGTTATTCGTGAATATCAAGTCCGTATGGATAACCATACTCCAGAAGTAGTATTATTAGATTTAGATAGATATAATTCTGATAATATTGATTGGGTACAGCATGTGGAAATTCCCCATTTACCATTTCATGAAGCTTTTAACGAGGAGGTTATATCAGTACTAAAGGAAAATCAAAAGTTTAAATTTTTCGAGGATTCTTTTGGTGAAGTTATTAGTCTAGATGGACTTATTGATGAGGATTTAGATGATAATCAATTACTCAGTGTAATTATTAATTCTGTTCTTGGAGATAAGGACACTAAAGAAAAACAAGCTTTATTAAATAAAGCTTTAGAATATTTAATTTAAGGAAAAAAGATGAAAAAAATTCAAAAGATTATGGAATTATTAGAAAGTGACTATGGAATTAAAGGTACTGCAAAACAAGTACTCGCAAAAAAAGAAATTGCCGAAAAGTTAATTCTTACAACCGAAATGGATCCATTTAATAGTCAAGAGGATGCAAAAAAAGTTCTTAAAGTACTTAAGAAGTGCCAAAAAATTGCTACGAAAAATGATTTGATGGATCAAATTGGAGATATTTTAAAATTTCTAGAAATGGTTATTCTTGGAAAACTAGAAAACGATTTAAAAGAAAATCCTGAACCAGTATTGAATAAAGAAGAAGCTTTAGAAATCAATAAACTTGCCAATGAGTTAAGTAATACGTTGAATGAGACATTTGGTGTAATAATTAAAAAAGATACCACTGAAGATAAAGATTATGAATGCGATATTGTCGAATTACCATCTAATTTTATAAATGGTAAAGTTGATGAACCAAGTGGGATACGTTTATCGAAACTTATGGAAATTGCTTTCGTAAAAAAGGATAACGGAACTGTTTCATTAACTGCTACTAATCTTCCAAAAGAGATTTCTAAAAAGGAATTTAAAAATCTTTTGAAAGCCGATGGTCTTTGGTTAAACAAAGAAACTATTTTAAAAGAAGGTGATCATCGTTTGAAAGCTCGAATTTTATATTCGAAGAAATCTATTACTTTACTTTTGGTTGATAAAAATGTAAAAATAGAAACAGGTAATAAAGAAATTATCGCTCAAAAAATTGTATTGATACAAAAGAAAACCAAAAATGGTAAAGTTAAACTTAAAATTCCTGAATTTCTTAATATTGCCAATATGAAAGTTAAAGATATTATAAAAAGTAAAAGTTTGAGAAAATTCTTGAAAGAAGTTGAATTTGACCACTCTTTTGGTTTAGTAGCGAATCAATATTGTATAGACGATCAAAATAACTTTTACCGTATTTGTATTCCATACAAAAAGAGAACAAAATGAAAAGTATTGCTATCATTTCTAGTAGTGGTGGTTTAGATTCAAGTGCCTTAATTTATAAGGTACTTAATGAAACTGATTGGGATATCGTTCTAGTTAGTTTTAATTATGGGCAAGTTAATAAAGTGGAACTTATGGCTCAAGAAAAGTTATACAGTATTTTAAAAGAAAGTAAATTTTCGAATAGAGTACTTATGAGAGCTAAATTAAGAATTCCTCTTTTCGATGATATTGGATTGGTAAATATGCAGGGTATTGATAATGCTGACCATGAGTACTATACTCCAAGCAGAAATTTATTATTTGGTACTACCGTAGCTAGTTTTGGCGAAGCTATTGCTACTAAGTACGGTTATGATAATATCTTTCTTGGTATGGGTTTACATAAACATACCGAAGAAGCTTATGGCGAGGGAGAAGTTTCTCAGTATTGGGATATTACTCCAGAATTTGTCAAAAGACTTCAATATGTTTTTGATCTTAATGATCAAAAACATATTGAAATTTACGCACCTTATATAGATTCTTATAAAAAGGATATTATTAAAGATGTTGTAAAATATCAAGTTCCGTATAAAAATACTTGGACTTGTTACGAACCGCAATTAATACAGGATAATGAAAGAGATATCTATACTCCTTGTCTTAAATGCGAAGCTTGTATAGAGCGGGAAATTAATGCAAGAGGAATTATCGATAATATTAACGATTATAAAATAGTTTTAGAATCGTAAATAACTATTAATAGTTTAAGAACTGGCGGTGGTAGTTTAGTTATTTATATAGATAACTATTGTACTATTAATACACTCAACTATCAATAGTTAACTATTGATAGTTGTTATCGAAATACGGAGGATGAAAACCTCCTAAAAAAATCAAACATTAAATTAAAAACAGAAAAATTAAAAACAGAAAAAGGAGATCAGAAAAATGATCTATAAAAATTTAACAAACGAGGTCCTTGACCTCGTAACGGAAAGTATCACGGAAGCAAAAGTAAATGGAATTATTGATAACCACCCAGGCATCTTATTAAAAGTTATCCTTTCGAAAGATACAATCCTTAGAAGCATTCTGGAAGATCTTGAAGTTGATATTAATGGTATTTTCAATATTATCGATGACCAAATTAAAAATGATCCTATTAAATATGGCGAAGATGCGGATACTTCGTTTGGTTCATTTACTCCAGAATATATCCAACTATTCGACACTGCTCATGAATTAGCTCTTCGCAATATGGATAAATATCTAGCATTAGATATTTTGATCATTGCTGGTATTAGCGAAGGAAATCCATTCTATACTTATCTAAATCAATTCCTTGATTTAGATTTACTTGAGATGTATATTAAATCTCTTCGTGGTGATAGAAAAATAAATGAGAAAAGTTTTAAAGAGCAAAGTTTCTTAACAACTTTTTGTATTAACTTAAATGAGAAATACTTATCCGGTGATTGCGATTTAGTTCACGGTAGAGTGGACGAAATCGATAGGGTGGCTAATATTCTTAGTAAACGTACTAAGAATAATCCTATTTTAGTTGGAGAACCAGGAGTTGGTAAAACTGCTATAGCAGAAGGAATGGCAGGTAAAATTGTCAATCATGAAATTGAAAATCTTACAGATGTCGTTATTTGGAATCTTGATTTAACTGTTCTTATGAGTAATGCTAGTAAAGAAGAAGTTGCTGGTCGTATGAATGGATTGATTAAAGAGATTCAAAGAAAAAATAAATTCGAAGATTCCAAAATCGTTCTATTCATTGATGAAATCCATCTTATCGTTGATAATCATGGCGGTATGGATTTAGCAAATATTTTAAAACCTGCTTTAGCTCGTGGGGAACTTAAAACAATTGGTGCAACTACTACTAAAGAGTACAACAAGTATTTTGAAAAAGATCCAGCAATTCAACGTCGTTTTCAACTCGTGAAAATTGATGAACCAGATGAAGAACAAACATTAGTTATTTTAAGAGGACTTAGAGAAAAAATCGAAGAGTTCCATAAGATCGAAGTAACGGACGAAGCTTTAGTAGCAGCTGTTAAATTATCTAAACGTTATATTACTGATAGATTTTTACCAGATAAAGCAATTGATCTTTTGGACGAAGCAGCTTCTGTAGTAAGTAACTCTAGATTTATCGAAAGTACCGAAATTAAAAAACTAAGATTAAAAATTCAAGAACTTGAATTTAAAATTAAAGGTGTTGAAAAAAGTATGGGGTCTTCTGATAAAGAAAGTTTTATTGCAAAACAGCAATCTTATTGGGAAGAACTTATCGATGAGCTTAGTAAACATAAATTACAACTTGACGAATTGGTAAACGAATTTAAATTAGCTAAAGTAAATCGTCAACTAATTATGAAATTATCAAATGAAGTTAAACAAGCTGAGCAAGAAGCTTTCGAAGCAAAAGCTGAATTAGATTTAGATAAAGTAATTGAATTGGAAAAAAATATTATTCCAAAACTACTAAAAGAAATTGAAGAAATTGAATCTGGTGTAGTTTCAGTTAATGTCCAAAAAAGTGATATTTCCCCAGTAGTTGAAAACTGGACAGGTATTCCAATGGAAAAAATCCAAGAAGAAGATTCTAATGAAAATATCAAAAATATTCTTGAGTTATTGAAGGATCGTGTAAAAGGTCAGGATGAAACTCTAGAAGAAATTTCTAAAGCTATTCGTAGAAATAGCGCTGGTCTTTCTAAAGAAGGTAAACCAGTTGGTAGTTTTATGTTACTTGGACCAACAGGTACTGGTAAAACAGAAACTGCTAAAAGTATTGCGGAAATTGTTTTTGGAGATGCTAAAAATATGGTAAGATTCGATATGTCTGAATTTATGGAACCACATACTGTATCTAAATTCATTGGTAGTCCTGCTGGTTATGTTGGGCATGATGATGGTGGACAGCTTACAAACGCAATTAAACGCAATCCATATTCTTTAATCTTATTTGATGAAATTGAAAAAGCTCATCCAAAAATCTTTGATATACTTTTACAAGTACTTGATGATGGTAGATTAAGAGATGGTAAAGGTCAAGTGGTAGACTTCAGTAATACAATAATTGTATTTACTAGTAATATTGGTGGAAGCGATTTAGCTAATATTCCGAATAAAGTTGTTCGAAATAAAGAAAAAATGCGTTTATTACAAGAAACTTATAGACCAGAGTTTTTAAATAGATTAGACTGTATTTCGGTTTTTAATAAACTAGATATGGTTAATCTTATTGAGATTCTTAATCGTAATCTTGATAATCTTGCTGAAAAACTTTGGAAAGATCGTTATATTAGTATTATGGTATCTGATGAATTTAAAGCTCATCTTATCTCAAGTATCGATATTGAAGCATTTGGAGCAAGACCTCTTAATAGATTAATTTCGTCTGAAATCGAAGATAAAGTTACCGATTTAATTCTCGATGGAAAATTAGAAATAGGTTCCGAAATTATTTTCGAAATGGCGGATGATAAAATTATAGTAGAGGTGATATAATAACTAAGTGTCGTGAACTAGTTTAGAGATAACTATTAATAGTTATCTCTAATTATTTAAATATAAAAGGAAAAAAAATGGCAAAATTTAAAAAATTTAAAAGATCTGGTTTTAGCGAAATACGATCAGTAACAGATGAAGAAATCAAAATTGGACCGGAAGCTTTAAGAGCGGAGGGTATTTCTGTCAGTGAGGTAGATGCTCAAGAAGGTTCTCCCAAACCTGGAGATGTTATAGCAAGAAATCCAGAAGATTATAATGATCAATGGTTAGTAGCTAAAAAGTACTTTGAAGAAAATTTCGAGGAGCTTTAAATGGCAAATTCATTATCACCTTTGATCAAAGATCAATTTAAAAGATATTTCGTATCTGGAGTTAGTTTAACTGGAGTAAGATAAAAAGATGGTTTTATTAAATGTTCTATGAAATTAGATTATTTTTTAGAAGAATGGCCTAATGAAATAGAGTGTGGTCCAAATACATATACTTTGGAAAACGTACAAAAATTTAATAACGGTTCCGAACAAACCGATTATTGCCAATCAAATAAAATAAAAAGGAAAAATTGATGAGAGAAGTTATCAAACACCGTGGAGCAAAATACAAACTAGACGAAAACGAAGTTAATGAAATAATAGATTTTATTATTTCTGGTGAAGTTAAGTTCGAAGAGTTGGCAAATACTTATCAAGTACAATTACAGTACATTAAAAATATTTTTAATGCTTCTGGGAGATTTAAATATCTTCTTGGAACGGATCGATATTTTAAAATGCATGAAACTGTAAAACATGAAAAAGAAATTGCTAAGAATACGGAAATTAAAAAAAGAAATAAGGGAATTGCAGCCTTAACCCAACCAGAGTTAGATATTCTTTATTCTAGATTACATAGTGGCGAATCTGGTACAAAGTTATCAAAAATTTATGGTATTGATCAAAGTACTCTTAGTAAATTTAAAAACAATAAACTTAAAGTAAGGGGTGATATAATCGGTGGTTATATAGTAGATAATGAAGATAATCCAACCAAAGGAGTAGTTATCGAAACTTTAAAAGATAATGAGATTAAAGAAGATTTATTAAAACTAGCTAGAAAAACAATCAGCCACAAAGGCGACAAAGTTAAATTAAGTCGTATGGATGCAGACGAAATTGTAAAATTTCTCGCTATTGATGAGATGGATGTAGACGAAATTGCAAAATTTCTCACTATTGGTGAGATGGATGTAGACGAAATTGTAAAATTTCTCGCTATTGGTGAGGTGGATATAGACGAAATTGTAAAATTTCTCACTATTGGTGAGGTAACGTTCGAAGAGTTGGCAAATACTTATCAAGTACAATTACAATACATTAAAAATATTTTTAATGGTACCGGTAGATTTAAATATCTTCTTGGTACCGAAAGATATTTTAAAATGCATGAAACTCAAAAAAAGATTAAGGAAGAAAAATTAAAAAGAGTATGCCAAATGAATTATTCGAGCAATAATCCAACTCTAAATAAAAATGGTAAAAAAACATTGCGAAGTATGTCTCAAGAAGAATTGAATATTCTTTATACTAGATTGCATAACGAAAGAGCAGTTGATTTAATGACTGAATATGGTATTGGTCAAGCTCAGTTAAGTAAGTTTAAACACGATAAGTTTAAATCTATTAAAGGTAATCTTTTAGTAGACGAGATTGATGAAAAAGCTGAAGAAGTTGCAATTGTAGAAGATAATGAAGATTTACCTTTTCCAGATAACGAAACTGTTAAAGAAGAACTTTTAAATTTAGCTAGAAAAACAACGGCTGCTAAAAAAATTAGTATTCTTGAAGTACTTCGTAATCATTTGGATTGCGTTGGTAAATCAAGATTACATGATTTATTAAATCGCGATGAGTATATCAAACATGCGGTACATAATCCATTTATAAATAATATGCAAACTGGTTTATTAATTTATGAAGTACTTTATTTAATTACTAACTATAGTACTTTTGAAATTGGTACATTTCTAGAAGAGATTAAAGGAGCCAATTATGAAAGTTAATATTGATTATATAGCTGATCTAAATTTAGATCAGCTATCTTTTGATGGCAATATGGAAGAATATATAGAAACTATTCTTCCTATCGATAAAAGTGATATTTTAATTATCGCGGGGAATTTAGGTATCGATCCAGTTAAAATTTTAATTTTTCTAAAAAAAATCAGTCCATATTATTATAAAATATTTTACGTTACTGGTCCAAAAGAGTTATATTTACCTGGGAACGAATATACATTTAATTGGAATTCATTTGAAAAATTAAATACTTTAAAACGTATATTAAATAATTTTCCAGAATTTGAAAACGTTGTACTTTTAGATGGTTTTGATAAACAACGAATAGTTTTAGAAGAATATGATAATCTTAGTATTTCTGGGTTAAGTATGTTCTGGGATTATTCTGGACTACCACAAAACTTAAGTACTTGTGAAATAAATGATCTTTATAAAATCATTTTGCCTGATTCAAAAAATATCTTTTTTGGATTAGATAATCATGATAAAAAAAGAGAATTGATAGCTTCAAAATTATTTAAAAATAATTTTAAAAAACTCGATAAATTAGAACCAGTCGATGTAATGGTTACGCATTACTGTCCAATAGTTACTAATGATTCTTTTCAATGTTTTGATGGGGAATATCATATAGAACGATTACAACCAAAAGTTTGGATTTTTGGAGGGGAATTATCATTTGATGATACATTTTATAATACAACTTTATTAACAAATGCCTTTAATCTTAAAAATAAAATTAAAACTTTAACAATACAAACTTCCCAAAATATTCATACTTCGCAAAAGGATAGTTAATGAAAACCTTGAAAAACGAATCGTATGGTCAATAGATGTAATTATGGGTTTAATTATAGTTTGCTCATTTCAAAATTTACAACTACAATATTTAAAAGATTCGTATTTAAAAAATATCAAAATTTTGGCGGATAATCAAAAAACCTTTAAGGAAAATAATGAAAAAGAAGCAAAGTTATTTGAATCAGTTTCTAAAATTTTAGATTATCATACAAAACTTATTTTAAAACATCAAAAAAATTTAGTTTCGAAATTCGAAAGGTGAAATAAAAATTAAAAAGAAAAGGAATAAAAATGAGAAATAAGACTCCGACATCTTCAACTGAGATTTTAAAACTCAAAGAGGATATCATGAAATTAAAAAAGCAGGTTAATTTCTATAGATACGATCAATTAACTGGTTTAAAAACCAGAAATGATTTAGAATATGATTTTAATTATTTGCTCCATAAGCATCAAAATTTTATTATACATTTATGTGATATTAATAATCTTAAATCTATTAATACTAAGTATGGTTATGTTGTCGGTGGGGACGCATTAATTAAAAAGGTAGTTCAGAAATTAAAATTATTTTTTGATCATAATTATATTTACCGTATTGGTGGGGACGAATTTATCATATTTGATTTTAATTTAACCGAATTCAATGATTCAGTAAATGATTTGACTTGCGTTTCTGAAGTAATCGAAGCCGGTTCATATATGAATATAGGTACCGAACAAGAAATTCTAAATCTGAAAAAAATTATTTCTAAAATGGATAAAAATCTGCGTAAAAAAAAGGCTAGTTCCGATAGACGTGGGCATAAACAAGAAATAAATGTTAAAAATAAATTGGATCTAAGTATAAATATTTTGAACTACGAACCAGTATTTTTAAAAATAAACGGCGGTGAAATGTTACTTAAACATTCGGACGAACAACAATTGGTGTATTTAAAAGAAAAGGAAGAAGAATGACATTTGGAAAAGCTATCGATCTAATGAAATTAGATCCAAGTATTAAATTTTAAAGAGAAGGGTGAAATGGAAAAGGCTTGTATATATTTTATGTACGGGCCGAGGATTGGGAAATTTTTCAAAAGACTCAATAAAATATAAAAGGAAAAAATTTGGAAACTCCAAATAAATATCAAGAACTAAGTGAGAATTGGATCAATCTTAGAAAAAAGTAAGATGTATTTAAGTATACCCAGACGGAGTACTTACTGTAGAAATCCGTTCATGCAATATATAAATAAATTTAAATTTAAAAAGGAAAAAATATGGAAAATGTAAGTATACCAGATGTAATAGAAAGAATTCAAATAATACTTAAACATGATGGTTGTAAAAAAACAAAAGGTGAAATTAAAAAATTTTTAGAAAATACTTTTCCAATAGAAATGAATAAAAAAATAATTTCTATAGAAGATGCTAAAAATCTATATAAAGCTGCTTGGGAAGAATATAATTAAGGAAAAAAATATGAAAGAATTAAGAGTAGATTTTATAAGTGATTTGCATTTAGATTTTTGGATGGAGAATTTAAACCCGCAATCTCCAAAATTTCAAAAACAATTACAAGAGTTTGTAGAAATGATTCAACCAAAACCTGGAAAAGTATTAATTCTTAGTGGTGATCAAGGACATTATTTTTCTCAGGATTCGGCATTACTTTTAGAACTTAAGAAATATTATCAAAATATTTTAATAGTTCCTGGTAATCATGATAGGTATTTAGTTAGCCATAACCAACAGAAAAAATATCGTTGGGATTCGTTTAAACGACTTTTAGAAATGAAAAGATTCTGCGATAAAACCAATGGTTTATATTTTATGGATGGTATTGAAGGTAATGTTATAGTTATAGATGGTTTTAAAATTGGTGGACTTGGCATGTGGCATGATTGGTCATATGGAAAAGAACTTGGTTATTCAGAAATCGAATTGGAAGAAATTTGGAAACAAGCTATGAACGATGCAAATTTAATATTTAAAGATTCGAAAAAAAATTATACTATTTCTTTTGGATATAATGGTGAAGAAAAAATAGTTCATTTTAAACCGATAGAATTATATAAAGAGTATAGAGAAAAATTAGATAAGATGGAACCAGTTGATTTAATGTTTAGTCATTATGGTCCAATTATCCCAGATGATATTTCGGAAGATTATAAAGAAGATGAAGTAACTTCATTTTATTATTTCGATGGGGCTTCTGATATTTTTAGATTAAAACCTCAGTACTGGATACATGGACATACTCATACTAAATATGAAAGTAATCGTTCTGGTACTAAAGTTATTACTAATCCACTTGGATACCCAAGTGAAAATAGCTATACAACTATCCAAAGTATTTATTTAAAATAAGGATTAAAAATGGTGAAAAATTAACAATGGATGGAACGATAACTACAGAAGATCCTATAAAATCTCCGGATGATTTTCAAAAGATTTGCAAGCTATTGATAAAAAATTACAATATTGATGAATTGGTGATTACTAATTTAAATTTATTATATGGTGAATAAATATGAAACAGCAATTTAATAAAACACGAGAAGTTATTTACGAAGGAATGGTTAAAGGTCAGCATCATGTTTTAACTATTTTTAAAGATGGTCATAAAAAATCACATTACGAATATTATGTTGGAATTCCTAAAAACCATCCATGTTATACGAGTAACCCTATTCCAGGAAGAGGAATTATCTCGGATGGTAAAAATAGATGGTTTAAAGATCCAAGTGGAGATAAGGAAAGTGAGTTATATAAAATAAGTAAAACTATTCAATTTAATAGTTCACGAGAACTTAAAAAAGCAATTAATAGTTTATCGGAACCTTTTCGAATGTCTCAAACAGATATAAATAAATTTTATGCATATAATATGGCAGCAATGAAATATGCTTGGCTATCTTTTCATGGAAATATTTACGAATTTTTAAAAGAGGATTATTGTTATTATGGTGGTGGTATGTATATACCAAGTTTTGGGGATAAATCATGTTTGGAATCTTCTAAAGTGGCTTTAAAATTACTTGGAAATTATTTTTTAAAAGTTAAAGATATTAGTAAAGATTTAGATAAAATAAATGTAAATTTTGAAGGAGAGTAAATGATATTGTACTCATTGGAAATCCATAAATGCGATAATTATTTTTATAGTCATGATACCTTTAGTTGTAAAAAAGTAAATGTAATTGATACTATAAATTGTGAAAGTATTTATAAAGAAAATGGAAAAATAATTAGAAAAAATAGTTCCATAAAATATAAAATAATTGATGAAAAAGGAATAGAAGAACTAGTTAATATAAACGATGGAAAATATTTTAAATCATTAAAAGAACTTTTAAAATATTTTAAAAAAGAATATTTTAAAATTTATTCGGATAATTATTATGATTATTATATGGATTCGGATACTAAAAATTTAGTTACCTGCGTTTCTAATTTATCTAATCGCGGTTTAGGATTATCCAAAGATCATATAGATTTACAAAAAGAGTTAAAGGAAAATAAATGAAAAAAGTAGAAAAGTTAGATGAACTTATAGATGGAGAATATTATTGGATGCATAGTAATATGATATTCGATAATGGTTCTAGAAGTTCCCAAATGTTAATTGGGAGATATTTTGATAACGAAGATGGTAGAGCTTATTTTGAAGCTTATTCTGGAGACCGTATTTGGTCGCACGATGGTAATAACCAAGCGATGGAAAAATACGATATATATGGACCAATTCCAAAACCATTTTCTGGAAAACCAGAAATTGGACAATTTTCGGATTTTGAAAAAGTATTCGGAAATAATGAAGAATTGTATTCGATGATAGCTCAAATCAGAGATTATTTTCCAAATGAAATTACAAAATATATTCCGGAGAGTAGTGCCTATAGTTCACCCGAATGTGTTTTATTCGCTCTTTATAAAAGTCTCGAAGATAAACTATCATCTCAAAAAAAGATAACTAAAAGTACCAATAGTTTACTATCTGTAGATGACGTCTCTAAAGAAAATGATTTTGAATTCTTTTGGGGAGGAGTATTTTCACAATGGGCTAAATATAATTTTACGGATGAATATGGGGTAACTTATAACTGTGCAGAACAATATATGATGGCTCAAAAAGCAGAAATTTTTAATGATACGGAAATGTATAATAAAATTATGGCAAGTTCCGATCCAAGAGAACAAAAAGCATTTGGTAGAAAAATAAAAGGTTTTAATGACGAAGAATGGGATAAATATAAAATAAAAATAGTCCACAATGGAACATATTTAAAATTTTCCCAACATTTAGAATTAAAAAAATATCTTTTAAGTACTGGAAATAAAATTATAGTAGAAGCTTCACCATATGATAGAGTTTGGGGAATTGGTTTAAGTGAAACCGATCCTAAAAGATTCGATCCAAAATTATGGAGAGGTCAGAATTTGCTTGGTTTTATTATAACTCAAGTAAGAGAACAATTAAAGGAAGATAAATGAAATTTATACAATTAGGAAATGGTGGTGGATTAGATCCAACTGTTACCAACAGTAGTTTTTTAGTCCAGGTAAAAGAAGATGAATATCTATTATTTGATTGTGGTTTTAATGTTATGCAAAAACTTATAGAATTACAGGAAGAATCTTTGCAGAATAATGAACATTTTCATATTTCGAAAATTAAATATGTTTTTATTTCACATATTCATGATGATCATGTTGGAAATGTGGAAACATTAATGTTTTGGAATTATTTTAAAAATAATGTTTCTATGACTTGGCTATATGCAAATGAAGAAGTAAAAAATTATTTAGAAATGAAAATAAAACCAAAATTATACAATGGTGGAAAAGTAGACGAATATTCTATTATTCAATCTAATATTAGATCTGTTTCTGGAGATAGCGATTTTCCATATATAATTGTTCATCCTAGACGAGAAAACCAAAACACTGCCGAAACTATCAAATTATTATCATTGCAGGAAACCTTTCATGGTGGATGCCCATCAAATGGTTTAGTAATAATTAAAGAGTTTGATAATGGTATTACAAGATATAAAACCTGTATTGTTATTTCTGGAGATACTAAAGCGTCACTATACTTAGAAGAAGAGATATTATATAAAACATCAAACTCTTTTCGTACTATAATATATCATGATTTTAGTGATTGGAATTGTCCAAGTAAAAATGTACATGCATGTGAATCAGATATTGTTAACGAGTACTCAGAGGAATTTAGAGAATCTTTAATTTGGTATCATAATAACGATGAGTTTAATGATGGTTGGTTAGATTGGTAAAAGAGTGAAAAAAAGAACCTTCGGGTTCTTTTTTTTTGCTAGAAAAAATAAAAAAGGAAAATAATGGAAAATAATATCCAAGATTTCGAAAATAAATTAATTCAATTAAATAATCAATTTCATATTAGTACAAAAATTAAAGAAAATTTGGAAAATGAAAATCAGATTTTTTTAAATAATTGTGTTGGTATCGAAAAAGAATTAAAATTATTAAATGATACTAAAATGCTTTTAGAAACTTTAAAAATACATAAATTAAAGGAAAAAAAGGATTTTATTTTAAATATAGTAAATACAGCGTTAACAGATATTTTTCAAGATAATATTAAAATTGCTATAGAACCACAAGAAAGTAAAGGCAAGATTAATACAAGTGGCACTCAAAAATTTGATATAATTTTTTATCAGAACGATATTGAGTTAGCTAGAAACGAAGAATTACTTATTTCCAATGGTGGTGGTATAATGCAAGTTGTATCAATGCTTTTTAAATTATTAATAGGTTTTATTTATTCTAAAAATACTTTTTATATGTTTGATGAAAGTTTTAGCCAATTAAGTCAAGATAACAGAATACGTCTTAGTAAATTTTTACAAATGTTTTGTGAAAAATACAACTTTACTATAGTAGTTGTTTCTCAAGTTCTTGATTTAGATGAGTACGCAGATATTATTTATAGCGTAAATGTCAAATATGATAATAAAGGAGTTCGAGAACTAGTATTGGAAGATTCTAAATTTAAAGAAGGTATATTTGAAAGAAATTCTCAGGTTGGTGAGGAAGGAGTTTGGCATATAAATATTAAAAATTTCCAAAGTATTAAAAATATAGATTTACGATTTAAAGGTTATACTATAATACGTGGACCAAATAATTCTGGTAAAAGTGCTATACTTAGAGCAGTTAGTTCAATACTTTATAATTCTTTCAATGTAAAAAAATATCCTCGTAAAGCTGGTGGTTTAGATTCTAAAGGTAATCCTAGTAAAAAAGTACTTAATACGGAAATATTTTTAAGAAAAACTTATTCTGTAAATCCAGAAGAGTATAATGGTGCTCTTGGTATTGGTAAAGAAATTGGATTACGTTATAAAAGTTCTAAAGTATCCTTTGTTATAGAAGGTGAAGAATACTATGGAAAGAATTTAGCAGCTGAAAAACTTATGGAAAAGATCGAAGAACTTGGATTCAAGTACATAAATATGAAAGAATTCTATAAAAATTTTAAAGGTAATTTAAAAGATCAAACCGAAAGAATTGCTAGTACTACTCAGTATGATGGATTATTTTTGGTTGGTTCCAAAGGTAACGAAACCGAAAAGATTTTTAACTTTTTATTTAATACTGAAAATATTACAAAAGCTATTTTAAAAGTTAAAGAAGATATGATACTTTTATCAAAAAATCATGAATCTACTCAAGAAAGAATTTTGGAAAATACTTCTAAAATAAATAATGTAAATAACGAAATACAATATTATTTAAATTTATATTATTTAACGATTATTGAAAATTTATCTTTATTCGATACAAAAGTATTAACGGATTATTTAAATAATCTTAATTTTGGAATTGATATTAGAAATCGAATTATATTTATTTATCAAAATAATATAGTTTTATTTAATAGAGAATTTTTAAAGGTAAAGAAAGCTATACAATATATAAACGATATAAAAAATAATATCGTTTTAATTGATGAGCAAATTGAATTAAAATCCTACAAAATCGTAATACTTGAAGAAATAAAGTTAAAAATAAATAAACTAGAAATAATCAATAATGATATTCAATTAAAGAAAACCATAGAAACATTGGAATTTGATTCAGATACGAAATTAAAAGAGATAAAAGTAATTGATTTTGGTTTAAAAATTAGAGAGCAAATACTTCATAAATTAGAAAAATTATCTAAATTAAAAAAATACCTATATCAGTATACAAAAGATTATCGAAATAAAAATAATTTAGAATTATATTTGGAACCAGTTTTAAATCAATTACAAATTATTAAAATTAAACAAGAAAATTTATTTACAGAATGTTCCCATTGTTCTGGTAAAGGATTTATATTAAAGGATAGAAATGCAAAATAATTATTTAAATTATTTAAAAAATTTACCTACGGATAACAATATAAAAGTATCCGGACAAAATACTATAAACGATATAACTAAAAGTATAAACACTTCTGGTTTATCTGGAATAGAAATTGGAGAAAAATTAATTGAAGATTCCAGTATTAATGAAATAATGGATTATTCGGATTATCAAAATTTGACTAAAAAATTTAAAACGTTTATTGATACCAATTATAAAAATTGGTATCAAATACCAATCGAGAAAAATAATATTTATACCAGTATATTAGAAGAAGCCACTAAATTATTATCTGAATTATTTCCTTATAATAAAAACGTTCCTAATGTTAATGAAGCAAACATATTTGAAAATTTATCAAATATGTTTTTTTATATTTATTTAATTTTTATTCATAAAGGCGAAGAAGTTTCATTATATAGTTTAATTAATAGTTATATTAAAATTAGCGAAGATCAAACCTTTCAAAGGGATAAAGGTATTATATATCATAACGCTTGGGACACAATTTTAATACCAATAAGTATTAAACAATACCATTTAATACTTATTAAATTATTAGATTTTTGGTTTGGTATTGGTGGAACTTGGGAATCTCTTAAAAAACGATTATCTATAAAATTATTATAACTATTCATAATAATTATATAGATATGTTTATTATATGAATTATTAAATTTATTAAATTAAGGAAAATAAAAATGTCAAAAAAAATAGAAGAAATTCAAAAAGAATTAATATCTTTAGAAATCTTAACTTTTAGTGAGGATGTTACTGAATACTCGGAAGAAGAACTTAGAAAAAAATACCGAAGTTTTAAAGAATCGTTTACTTTAATAGATGACCTTTCACAACCATATGTAATTAGAACGGTCGTTGGTGATCATAAAGATATTAGATCACTTGAACCAGAAATGATTCCAGAATGTGATAGATTTGAAGTATCTGAAAGCGTTCAGGATATTTTAAAAAATAATGAACTACCAGTTTATAAAAGCGAATTTGATCAAAATAATATTGCTAATATCGCAAGTATTAAAGAACAGCAGTTAAATGCAGCTATTAAACAAGAAATGTTAAATGGTCTTAAAGCTATGGAAGATGGAAAAATTAATCCGGATATCGTTAAAGAAGCTAAAGGATTATCCGATAAAGTTATTATCGAGGTTCAACCTGAAGAAGAGAAAACAGAAAAATAAGGATTCTCATGAAAATGGTTAGAAGTAAGCTCGATGATAAACGGGAAAAAAAGATAAAAATTGATTATAACATAGTCGAGCAAAAAATAGAAGAATTTTTAATTAAATATAATATCGATGGGGAAATGGAAATATTTATCCAGAATAAAATCAATAATGAATTAAATATAGATAAGGCATATTTAAATATTATTAATAAAAAAGGTACTAGTCAACCACAAGTACAAGTAGAATTTTTTACAGATATAAAAAAATATTTAACTAGTCTTATTAATGAAAAAATTCTTTTGGAAATCGAATATGTTAAAGCCAATGATTCTGAAGAAAAAGCAGAAGAAATAAAAGAAATATTGAATAATACGCTAGAGGAAATTCCTCTAACTATGTTCGATAAAGGAATTAGTAGACCCACTTTAACAGCATATCATTATTTTTTAAAAGTGCTTCATAAAAATACGGAAGCCTATATGGAAAAGAATGGTATTAAAAAAATTCGTAATGTTAAAAATCCTAATGAAATATTTTCAAATGAGATTTATAATATAGTTGGTAAAGATAACGAGTTAATGAGATTTACTTTAACTCTTAAAAATCTTATTGAGAACTGGTTAATTAAATACAGTACTAAATCCCAAATTGGAGAATTTTATTATAATATTTTAATGATCACCCCAGAAACCATTATAGAAAAGATTTTAAAATATTTGGTAATGGTAGCAATTCGTAATAAGAATCCTATGACTCTTAGAGCCATTTTTAGCTCGTATATAACACTTATACATAAAAATCTATTCTCTTACTACAGTACGAATCTTAGTAACGTTAAAGTTGGTTATTTTAAACAACTTGAAGAATTATTTACAGAGAACTTTGATTTAATTTTCGATGATAATGAGAAAAGGGATTCTAAAAAAACGATAACAGATATCATGATTAAAACTTATCTTATGAAAAATAAACGTTATTTAAAAGATGATTTTGAATTTCTAAATAATGAATATTTTCAAAGTTTTTTTGAAACTAATTATTACGATGCTATTACGTCATATAATTATAAAACCGAATTCTCATTATTAGATCATATGTATTTTTATGAAACCGCTTATAAATATACTAAAAATCATGGAGACGATGGCAATGCTTATGGAGATGAAAAAAATAAGTTACCAGTAAGTTTAGAAAATACTTCCGTAATCAATAGTTCATTTTTAAAGAAAAATACTAAAAAGAAAAATATTTTATATATTAAAGAAAAACTAACTAAAAAATTATTTAGATACTTCTATAATATATTTGGGGATAAAGAATCAGTATTGGAAATTCTTACTAAAATGGCAGAAGACATATTAACCAAATTAAATTTTAATCTTTATTTAGATGAAAATTTAAATAAATTGGATTTAACTTTTAATGAGTACTTAGATAATATTGATTTCTTTATTGATAAAATTGAAAAAATTATATTGGGTGATGAAAACGAAATTAATAATGGTTCCGATCAAATACAGGATTTAATTCCGGAAAAAGTTATATAAGGATTATTATGAAAGCGACTGATAAAATTGGATATGTTGATGTGATATTTGATTCAGAATCAAATAGATTATTAAACCAGATTATTAAAGATCTTGGTTTAATAAAAGATTTTAATGATAATTTTCACTGTACGATAGCTCATTCAACTAAAGATTTTGACTTTAAATTACTTGGCGAAGATAAAAATAAAGTAAAAATAAAAGATAATAAAATAATTGTTAAAATTAAGGAAAAATGTACGATAAAAGGTTTCGGTAATTTTAAAACGAATGAAGGTCTAAATTTTCACGTGGTTTTAGATTGTCCTTTTTGTAAATCGGAATTTAAGAGAAGTCTTAAATCCGGAGCGATGTATAAATACGATAACTATATTCCTCATATTACTTTAATGTATAATTGTACTTTACCTGGAGAAGATAAAAGTATTCCTAAAAAATATTTTAAAAATACTTTAATTAAATACATTGGAAAAAAATTAACTATAATTCAAGAACGTAAACAAAAACTTAATAAAAATTGGGTCGAAGACTCTAAAAAAAATTAAGGAATTGTTATGACATTAGAAATTAATAAAAAAGCGATATTAGAGGAATTCGAATTAAATCCTTTTAAAATTTATGCTAAGTATAAAGTAAATAAAGATATGGAAGCTATGCGAAAAGGTTTTGATTCGTCAAAAAATATTAAACCAGAAATGGTAAAAGATTCTCCTAAGGTTGTTAGTATTGAACCAGAACATACTGGCACTTTAGAAAATACTATGTCAAATATACATAATCATAATGCTGCGTTAGAAGACGCTATGAAAATGTTAAATCATTAAGGGGAAATATGTTTTTAAAATTTCAAAACACCATAATAAATATCAAAAATATTGGTTTTATAAAAAAGAAAGATAATAGATATTATTGCCAATATCGAAAAAAAGCTAGTATAAAAGAAATTCAAATACATATGGTATTTGGAGATTTAAATGATAGTCAATATTTTATGAAACATGGTTTTTATAAATTGGATAATTATTTTATTAATCCAAATGCTATTAATTTTGTAAATGTAGAACCTATTCCAGATTCAAACGAATCAAATATTCATTTTTCATTTATGAATGGATTGGAATTAGAATTTAAAATGGATCAGGGGCGATTCAATGTTTGGGTAAATAACAGGCTCAGAAATACTGGAAAATAATTATTACGGATAAGCGTTCATAGAACGCTTATCCGTTCCTGTCGTTAAATTTCGAATATATTTATATTAATAGCTAAAATTTAAACTTTAGAATAAGTATTAATAAGTATAGATATCTTATAAACAGTGATATATAAGAAGCATGAAAACTTTTTATATATTGCGCAATTAAAATTACAGGAGTGTCTTCATATGACAAAAAAAATAAAATCCACTTGGAAAGGAATCAAAAAATTAGGTAAAAAGATAATTAAATTAATGAAGAAATTGATTAAGAAGTTTTCAAAAGTTTTAAAAAAACTTACGGAACCTAAATTTCTAATATTTATAAGTTTTGTAAACTTTACGGATATTAGTAATAATATGGATAATATAAATATATTTATAAATTTATAAATATTGGAAATTTAATTATTTAGTTAATAATATAAGCGAAAGCTCTTAGTAAATGGTAAGTCTAACTTCTCGTCGGTGGACGTTAAGCACAAAAAATTTTAAATATAAAAAGGATAAAAAAATGAAACATAATGAAAATACAAGAAAACTTATAAAAGTTTTCTTAACGTTAAATCCTAAAGGGTCGGTATCTGAGTTCAGTAAATGTAAAAAATGTTTACAATCGGGAGTTGATTTGCTTGTGGCATCTGGTAACCAACGAGTTATAGAAACTATGTAATGGTAGAAAATGGTAGAAATGGTGTAATCATGGTTGATAATATGATTGGAAAAACTTTTGGTAAATTAAAAGTAATTGAGTTTACCAAAAGTAAACATTCTCACAAATACTATAATTGTAAATGCGAATGTGGTAAAATAAAAGAAGTTTCCGGACCTAATTTAAGATCTGGAAATACTGCGGGATGCGGGAGCTGTAATAAGAAAAAAATTTTTTCTATTACAGATGAAGAAATTATACGAAAAATAAATGAATCGAATATAACCCAAGTTGCTAAAGAACTTGGTTGTACTAGAGGAGTACTTTATCGTATTAAAAAGGAGAATGAATGCTAGAACGTAAAATTCTTATGGGAATTATTTTATATAGTTTTTTATATACAATTCCAAAAAGTTTTCCCATTGGTAAAATGGGTCGTAAAAACATTATGAAAGCTCTTAAGAAACAACTTAAGATTTATGATGTTAAAAAAGGTCGTAAAGAGTATTTAAAGCTTATCGAATTGGCCGAAACTGTTATGTCAAATACTAAGGTTGTTTTTTCGGGAGAAGAATTAGAAATGCTTAATCCAGGAGCTTTATTCGCAATCCTTGAAAAAAATTATCCAGAGTATTTAGAAATTTTTGAAATTAAGCAATCGTGGCTTGATAACATCAAGGGTAATTATTTGGGTACAGGAAATAATACTTTTGTAAGTGTTAAGTACACTAATAAACTTATTAGTGAAATTGAAGAAAATTGTAAAGGATTATAATGTCGGATGAGAAAGAATCAAATGACCAAAATGAATTAAACGAGATCGGAGAGATAAAAATAAGTTATCGTAGAAATTCTAATTGGGATATAGAAGTTTTTAATTTGGAAAAACATGATTTGGTTGATTTAAAGTCTATTATATTTGAAAGACTTTTATATAAACATAAAGATGGTAATCTTGATTTTGATATCATTGATATTAAAATAAAATATACTGGAAATTTATTATTTACGGTTATTGTTTTTTACCAAATTAAATAATGCGAGAGGATCGAGAGTGATTACAAAACAGGTAAAATTATTAAAATTAGCTAAAGGTTATAAAGCTGGAAAACCAGCTTTAGTTGAGTTCGATACTTTAGTATCACTGTTTGAAGAAAGAAACGGTTTAGCCAAAGAACTTAGTGAAGTACTTGAAGAAAATCAAAAACTTCGAGAACAACTAAAAAAAGAACGTAGAGTAAATGATACAAAAGAAAGAAGTTGGTTAGAGAAATTAAAAAATCTAGGAGTACCGACAGATAAAGCAAATAAATCGGCTGGTAATTCCGTTCTAGCCGATTTACAATGTAATTCTTTCTAGCCGATTTACAATGTAAGTTAAAAAATAAACATGATAAAAAGGCTCGGCGTAAAAAAATTTTTACGAAAGCAGAATTATTATTGGGAGATTACCAAGAATAATTAAAATTACATAAAAGGAGAAAAGTTGTTAGAAATTAAATTAAATAAGTATTTAAAAAAACATAATGTAACTGAAAAAGAAATTCTTGATTTTAGAATAGAGGATTTTTACTTTAGTGAAGGATTGTTTTATATGAAGGTGAGGTGTAAAAGCATGGATTCATTTAATGATGAATTGTGGTTTAGTGTCGAAGTACCACTTGGAAAAGTAGTATTTGAAGATAAGTAAAATTTAAATAAAAATTTAAATAAAAAAGGAAAATAAAATGTTAAAATCAGTACAAAAAATGGTTGTGAGTTTAGTAGTTGTTCTTGGAATTTTTAGTGTAGCTTCGGTGAAAGCTAGCGAGCCAGAAGTAATCTATTCAATGGACCAATTTAAAAATGGTAATGAAAAATTAGGAACGTTCTTTATTCCTAAACCACATCACGGAACGATTAAATATTCTGTAGAGTTGGCTAATTTAAAAGGTTCTACCTTAATGGAACCGGAATTATTACAAGGCGTATTTGTAAATAAGGCTCAAGAAGTTGTAAACTCAAGTCCATTAAAAAGAAGATTATTCTTAGGAAAAGATTTAATCTTATATGTATTCGTAGATCCAAAATTTTTCAGAATTGGTGTTGATATCGCAAATCCAGGAAGTCTGACTGGACGTATTATGATTGATATGGATAAAGCTAATTTAGATAAAAATGGAAAAAAAATAGTAATTATCCAAATGCCGGAAGATAAGTTAATAGTACAAGTCGAAATTTTTGATATTGGTAAATCCAAAAGAAAACAATACGGTATTAAAGTAACTGCTGTCTATAATGAAGAGGATGCTTTTAAAATTTTTAGAACGTTCGAAGGTGTTTTAAAAATTTGGTAAAAAGGATGAATTATGGTATATACTAGAGAGAAAATTGAAGCTATGAGAATAGCCAAAGGGTATAAGGTTGGGGAACCAGCCTTAGTAGCATTTGAGGTATTAATAGAGTTGATTGAGTCTAAAGAACAAGCACTCGATGAAGTTCAGGAATTAATTGAAGAAAATAAAAAACTTCGTGATCAATTAAAAACTGAAAGAATTGCTAATGCGAATAAGGAGAGAGATTATCTAAAGGAATTAAAAAAATTAGAAAATCAAATTGAAAAAGCTAATGTAGCAGCGAGTACTTTCTTAGCGGCGGAAGTTCATAGAAAATTCAAAGCTAAAAAAGTTGCGGCGAAATTAGAAAAGAAAAAAATCTTTTCCAAAACTGATTTATTATTAGGAGCATATAATGAGTAACGAAAGTGGTAGATCACTTTTACCAAAAGGTGAAAAAGTATAGTAATCGTTTGGTAAGCGTTAATTTTAAAAGAAGAGGAAGTTCCAGAAGCTTTAGAAATGTTAAAAGATATGGGAGCCAAAGAAAAGCACACTGTTGTATCATGGTTACGGATATGTCACTTTCAGCAATATTCGGGATGCTCATAAATTAACGACATGAATAGAAATAATAGTATAGATAATACTATTATTTCTTCCGACAATTTATTTTATTTTTTTATTTAAAAACGCGATAACTATCTATAGTAAACTATCAATGGTATAACCATCTTTAGTTGATATATAGATAGCTATACTACTATACATACTATCAACTAAAGATACCACATACTATGAATAGTTAACTAAGTGTCGTATGTTAGATATTTACCTATTTTTACCGACAGGAGAGGAATTCCGGAATTTCCGGAATTCCAAAATTATTAATTTTCTATTTTATTGACTAATGGACCCTTTCTACGGTACTTTGTTCCTATGGATTGAATAAGACCAACCTCATAATCTAAAAGTTCTTTAGCGTCAGCAAAGACCTGATGGATAACGATCCAGTTTAATTGATATTCTTTCCAATCATGTGGAACTCCTAACTCATTATTCTTTTTCGCTATTTCCATATTTTTTTCTATTTCTTTAAATTTTTCAACTTTTAAAACATTATGTTCTTTATTTTTTAAGTAAGATTGTATGTGTTGGTTATGTCTATAACCCGCACCTCTAGAAGCTTTGCCAACGTAAATAGGTTCGTAAGCACTACAATATCTTTTACCATCTGGAGCCTTAATATCAAAAGCTTTGTTCAATTTTTTAAAAGGATCTAAATAAATATAAATATAAAATTGATATCTGTTATAATTGAAATTATCTACTTTTGGATAAATTTTATAAAGTTTCAATAAATTCATATTATTACAAGTGCTTTTGATATTTTGATTCATATTATACTCCTAGTTTTTCAATTGTTTTTTCAGTAATCTTATCTATAAAAGAAATATCTTGAACCAAAGAATCTAGAATTTCTTTTTTAATTATTTCTTTATTTTCAGTTAACGAAGTTTTTAAAAGTTCTAATTCTAATCTTAAGTTGGTATTTTCTTCAATTAGATTTTCTATGGTAACTTTTTCAATTTCCATAAATTTTTTTAAATTATCTATTTCTTCTTGGATTTTTTTATCTAAATTATCTTGAAAATATTTATTATCTTTAGATATAAAATCAATTTTTTTAGTTATTTCTTTTTTAAAAGAAATAGTTTTATTATTAAAATAATTTTTTAATTCTTTAAATATTTCGTTATAATTCTCCATATTTAAATCCTTATTCTATTTCAGAAGCTTCTTGCTCCGCTAATAATTTTAATTCTTCTTCGGTTTTAAAAAATTCTTTTTCTAAATCAACTCCGTCAAAACGTACTATTTTTCCATCTGCTTCTACCTCTTTAGTATTCACGTCATATTTAATTACTCCCGCATCTGGGAGTAATTTTTTAAAAGTTTGCATTTTAATTCTCATTTTTATTTCCTTTAATGTATTTTATAAAGTTGAGCTTTAAGTAAAAAGGTAACCTCAGAATAAACTAAACTTCTTAACATAATTCTAACTTCTTGGCGTTCTTTTAAAACGATTTGTCCACTCGCATTGTTATAATTACCTTGAGTACAATCCATAAGATTAAACATATTGGTATCTTTAGATTTATAAGTATCGTCTAAATAAGTACTTGGTGTTAAACTACCATAAGAATCGAAATCCCCTTGTGGAAGTACTAAAGCCTGACCAATAAATTCATCAATATCTGTATAATTAGCTTTTATATTATCAATATAATTTTCAGTACTTATATTAAAATTATAAACTCCAGCATCTAAAGTAATTGTTTTCATAACCTGCCAATCTGTAACAGAAACCATTAAATATTGAGAACTTCTAAGAGAATTTAATTCAGTTCTTGGTTCTGGTAAAATAGAAACCGTTTCGGATGATGTGCTAGGCAATTCGACCGATTCAATAAAACCATTGCTATTAGTAAGAGTTAATATATTTCCAGAAACATTTAACGCTTTACCATCTTCGGCTAATCCAACATATTCCGATTTTAATACTAAATCGGTAATTTCTTTACCATTTAAAGTATTCGTATCTAAAGATTTAGAAACTATTTTTCTACCTTCTAAAACATCATTAATGTTATTTTCTAGTTCTGCTTCTTTAGAAGCACTTCTTTTAATTTCATTATCAATTTTATTGGCTAAAAGATTTTCTGCATCTACTGCTCTTTTTTCTTCATTCTTTATTTTAGCAATTAATTCTGTATCATCGTAATTAACAATATCCAAATTTTTTAAAGCTTCCGAAGTTAAATCATTTAATTTTATTTCTAAAGCAGCCGTATCGGTAATTAATTTAGTAATTTCTTCATTAACGATATTATTATTAGTATCTGAGCTAATTTTTAATTCTTCTATAGTTTTATTAGTTAATTCTAATTCGCTTTTTAATTTTGAATTAGCTTCTTCGGTACTTACTAAAGTTTCTTTAATTGAAATTAAATCTGATAATACTTGATTAAGTTCTTCGGTTTTAGTTTCTAAATTACTTAGTCTACTTTCATTAGCTGTAATTAAATCACCAATATCTTTATTTTCAATATCTATAGAATTAATATAATTGATAACTTTAGCAAACGAATCTAAATCCATCGTACTACCATTTATAATATCTTCTATTTGATTTTTTACAATTACTATTTTGTTTTCTAATTCACTTTCTTTATTGATAGCTCGTTCTTCTTCTTTAGCAATTAAGGAATGTACTTCTGTATCGTCGTATGCTTCTGGAATTTGGATATCTTCCATTTTAGAAGATAAACTATTTAAACTAGAATTTATTTCATCAAGTTCTTTATTAATATTTTCAATATCTAAAAGAGCTTGGTTAAATTGTTCTAATTCTTCTTCAGTCATTCCTTCGTTATCATCAGAATCATCATTTAGAAAACGATCGTAATATGTAATTTTATCATTTATTTGCGAAAAATCATTATTTAATAGAGTTAACGAATTCTTTAATTCTGCAACCGTTTCTGATTTTTCTATTTTACTATCCAAATCAATATTTTCCAAAATATTAATTTTTTCGTTAAGTTCGTTTAGTTTTTCATCTGTTTCTAAAGTTTTACTTTCCGTTGTATTTATTTTTTCTAATAATACTCCTGTATTATTATTTAAAACTTCTTCGGTTGTATTTAATTTGGTTTCGGTACTAGCTAATCTAGTTTCCAAATCAATTTGTTTTTTATCGGTTTCCGTAAATTTATATTCATAATCTGCTTTTATTTTAGCTTCAGCTTCATTAATATTTTTTACTTCGTCGTTAAAAAGAGTTTTAAATGTATTTTCATTAACTTCTAAATTATTTTGTATTTCCGTTACTTTATCATTTAAATCTTTATCTAAAGAATTTAAATTATTTTCAAATTTTATATCTAGATTTTTTAAATCGGTTTCGAATTTTTCTAATTTTACAGTATGATCATTTAAAGTATTTTCTAATAATTGTTCTACTGTTTTTGATCTGGTAGTTTCATTTTCTACTTTAGTATCTATTGTAGAAACACTTTCGCTTATTTCAAGAACTTTTTCATTATTTTCATTTTTTATAGCAATTTCTTCTTTAGAAGCTCTAGCGGTTTCGAGAATTACTTTTTCATCAACTGCTTTTATTTTATTATTAATTTCTGCAATTATTGCAGGTAATCGATCATCAGATTCTAAATCAATACTATTAACCAAATTTACTATTTCCGCAAAAGTTTCGGTATCTGTGGTACTGGCGGTTAAGATAGAATCAATACGAGAACTTTCGATGGAAAGTAAAGAATTAATTTTATCCACCGTCGCATCATAAACTCTATATTTTTCATCAATTGTTGTTTGTAAACGTTGTTCTTCTAAAATAGCTCTAGAAGTTTCGTTTTCAATTTTAGTATTTAATTCGGATTCTGATTTTTCAGCACGCGCGTTTTCATTAATAATATCAGTTTTTAGAGAATTTTCATTGGTTCTAGCTGTAAGAATTTCATTATCTATTTTAGTATCTAAAATATCACTTTTCTTAACACAGTCTTCTTCTAATTCATCAATCTGTTCTTGAAGATCAGCCTCTACCGATTTAGCCCTAGAAATTTCATTATCTAATCGAGAGTTAATATAATTTTCTTCTTTTGTAGCTCTAATATTTTCTTGTGAAATTAAACTATTTAAATAATCTTCTTTAATTTTAGCTCTATCGATTTCATTATCTAAATTATCCGATAATTTTAATTCTTCCGATTTAGCTCTTTGAATTTCATTATCTAAATTTTCAGCTATTTCTTTTTCGCTTTTAGAAGCTCTAACTACTTCAATATTAATTTCATTTTGAATAGTATTTTCTGCATCAGTTGCTCTAATTATTTCATTATCTATTTTATCATCTAATTTTAAATAATTTGATTTATGTTTACTATCGCAATCGTCAATCTGTTCTTGAAGATATCTTTCCGATTCTAAAGCTCTATTGGTTTCGTCTTCGATTTTATTATCTAAAGCTTCTTCTGATGTTTTAGCTCGAACTGTTTCATCTTCTAAATCTAAAGCAATTTCCTTTTCCCTTTTAGAAGCTCTAGTTGTTTCAATATTCAATTGATTTTGAATAACATCTTCCGACGTACCTGCTCGAATAATTTCATTATCTATTTTATTATCTAATTCTTGAATAACTTTATTATTACTAACGACATATCCAGCAAATGCGTTATCATTTTCCAAATCAACCGCTTCTATAAAATCAACTATTTCTTTAAATGAATCTTTATCCGTTGTACTTAAAGCCAACATATTATCGATTCTTTCAGTCTGAATTCTTAAATCATTTTCTAAAGCAATATCACCAGCAATTCTTGCTTGTTCTTCTTGTTTAAGATTAAATGTTAAAGTATTGTTATTTTCATCAATTTGATCTTGAAGATCCGCCTCAACTGCTTTAGCTCTAGAAATCTCATCGTTTAAATCAGAATGAATACAATTATCATTTTCAGTAATTTGATCCTGAAGATTTTGTTCTTTAGTTTTAGCCCTGGAAATTTCGGCATTTAAATTATTAGTAATATTTAATTCTGCCTCTATAGCTCTTGAAGTTTCATTTTTAATATTAGTATTTAGAATATTTTCTTGATTTTTAGCTCTTTGAATTTCAGTATTTAAATTATCAGTTAAAGTATTTTCGGCATCTGTAGCACGAGAACCTTCCTTAGAAATCAATTCTTTAATATCTGTCAATTCGATCTGAACGGTATCTTTATCCGCTTTAGTAAGTTTTAAAGTATCTAATTGATCCTGTAATGAAATTCTTAACGTATTAATAACATCGATTAAAGCAGCATTTAAATCATCTATGAGTTTTTGAGCCAAAATTTTATCTATTTTTCTATCATCTAATTCATCGGTAACCGTTAAAAGTTCCTGTCGAACTTTTTTTAAATTTTCCGTGGATTCTATTTTATCAATTTTCTTTTCATCCAATGTTCCGTAATTGGAATCAATTTTATTGTTAAGATCTGCTAAATCTTTTGCGTATTTTATCAATGTGACAAATTCTTCTACTGCATTTTCAAATTTTAAGTCAATTTTATCTAAGGTCTCTGTTTTTACATCAACTATTTTTTGTTCAATTATCTGTACATCTTTTTCAACCGAAACCAAAACCTCGTTAACTTTTACTTCAGTATGTCTTGAAGTTTCTACTGCCAATTCTTCTAATAATGACATATAATTTCCTTTATTTTAGATTATTTTTAAAATCTTCTATAGTACCAATATAGTTTTTAAAATTGGTAATATCAGCCTTTATATTTAGTTTATCCAAATCATTAGCGTCTTTATATTCAGTATCTCGTTTAAGAAAATCTTGAAAATCCACATGGAAACTATAAATATCCATTTTAATAATGTTTATTTTCATCATTAAATCTTTATATAATTTTCCTACTTTTGATCCAATGAATGGAAGAAGTTTATCGTTTGGTACATCGTCCGTATATAAAATATCTTCTTCAGAAGTATTAGTAATAATACTTCTGAGAACATTTTCATCTTCCTTTACCATTAAATCTATTTGATCTACTGGATCATCTGTTGTAGTCGTTGTAGTTGTTGTAGTTGTATCTGCCATCGTCTATCCTTATAAATTTTGTAAAATAAATGCATCGTCAAATGCATCCGCGCTTCCAAATTTTGGATGAGTCGCTTTATATAAAGTTTCATTAATTGCTTGTACTAAATCATCTTTATTTTCTGTATCTAAATCATCTAAATCTCCAATTTGATCTTGAAGATTTCTAGTATTGTCGAATACAACCGTATCTAAAGTTATTAAACTATTTTTAACAGACATTTGATCAATATAATTACTACCATCGATAATTAATTCATTATTATCTTCTAATCCAATACTTACCCGCATTTGATTATCATTGAGAATTCTATCTTGAATTTCGTTATTTAAATTTTCATTTAAATCTTTAATATCTTTGGTATTTACATCAATATCCGCTCTATTAGAACTAATTTGATCTTGAAGCAATTTTTGAACGGTATCTATTTTAAGATTTAATGCCTTAACATCGCCGATTCTTTTTTGAATTTCAATATTTAAATCATTAGTTAATTTTTCAATATCTTTAATTCTATCTTCGTTATTAGCATATATAACTTCGTCTAATCTATCTAAACAACTATAAACACTTTCGTTTGTACTTAGGTAATGGGAATTAATCATTGTTACAAATTCGCCAAGATCTGTTAATCCAGTACCTTTAATAATGTTATTTTGAACTTTTAATAAGTCGCTATCCACTTGGTTAATATAAGCTACAACTTCTTCAACTGAATTTAAATCTACCGAACTATCTTTTAGAATATCTTCCACTATTGATCTTAAATCTTGAACTTGAGTTTGAAGATTCGCTTCATCGTTATTAAGAGATAATAATATATTTTGGAAATCTTGAACTTTAGTATCGATAATTACAGATTTATCTGTTAAGTCTTTACTTAAATTAGCAAATTCTTGTTCTAAAGTACTTGTTTTATCATTAACTATTTCTGTAGTACTTGCTAAAATATCAGCCGTCTGATTATTACTAGTAATAATCAATTCGTTCAATTTTGAGGTAGTATTATCAATATCATTTGCATTCGTTATTATGCTAGATTCAAGTTTAGTGTATTCTACGGTACGCGTTTCAACTTCTTTGGATAATTGATAATTAGTATCTTTTAAATTAAGATCCAATGTATCTACTATATTTTTAAAGTCTCCAATTTTAGTATTGACCATATCAATAATATCATTAGTAATATCTTTTACTAATTTGGTATTTTCATCAATACTTAAATCGGTATCGGAACGCACTTGAATAATTTTAGCTTCTAGATCAAGTTCTTTTGTCTGAGCTCTATTAGATTCTTGAAGTACCACTGTGCTAATTCTTGAATCAATAGTATTTAATAAACTTTGAGTATCAAATGCGTCGAGACTTAATCCATCGCCATCCGTACCTGTATAAGAAATTCCCGTAATATTTCCATTTTCGATATCATTTTTAATTTCATCATAAACATCTTGTTGAATTTCTAGTAATTTATTTAATGATGCTTGAACAGCTACACTTAAATTATCATAATCTGTTACGCCATCTCCAAGAATTTCTTGAAATGCATTTACACGATCATTAATATTTTTAGTAAATGTATTAATTTCGTTAGTATTAGTATTAATAAATGTATTAATAGTATTTAACATCGAATCGGTTATGAATGTTCTATTGGTAATTTCTTTATTTAAAGCGTTGTTTAAAGTTAGAATTTTATCTAAAGTTGCACTAGCATTTAAATCAATATTACCTTGAAGTTCTTTTCTTAAATCAAGAATATCATTTTGACGAGCTTCAGTTTCTCTAATTAATTTAAGATTTAAATTATTATCTTCTGTAACTCTAAATGTTTTCTCACTTTGTAATGAAGTATCTATATAATTTTTAATACTATCATAAAAGCCCTGTCTAGCGGTTAATTCATTCTCTAATTTAGAAGTTAAAGTATCTATTTCTAAATTTGTATTAAATTCAGAATTTTGAATACTTGCTAATAAATCATTTTTAAGAGTGTTAAATTTATTAGTATAATCTTCAGTCATTGAAGTAATTAAACCAAGTGCTTCTTGTTTAATATTTAAAATTTCTTCTTCAATATAATCTTTATTAAGATCCATATCCGCGTTAACATTGGCAATTTTAAAATTAATATCATCTTTAATATTTCTAATAATATCTGTATTTGGATCAATACTATTTAGAACATCCACTATTTTTTGAAATTCCTCCGTATCTACTAAAGAACCATCTAATATACTTTCAACTCTAGAACTTAAATTATCAATTCTAGTATTTGTAGTACCGTCATTATTATCAACCTTAGTTTCTAATAAATCGATATTATTTTGTAATTTTTCATCTTGTACTTGTCTATAGACAGCTTCTTGATTAACTAAAGTTTTTACTTCATTGATAGTATTATTAATTTTTGTACCAGTATCATCAATTCTTAAATTAATATTATCTATTTTAGCATTTTGATCCGTTAATTCATTCTGTACGAATACTTCTGAATCTTTATTATCAGTTTCTATTTTATAAATAGCTTCCTGGATATTTTTATCGCAGATTGCATACTTTTCTTCAACTGAAACCATAATAGCATCGAAATCAGTTCTAAGACTATTAATATAATATTTTCTATCTTTTACTTCAGTAAGTAAATCTGTATTAACTGCTTCTATTAGAGCTCTAATATTAACAAAATCATCGTTAAGTGATTTAATAATTAAATCAGTTTGTGCATTGTTATCGTTAATTGTATCAATAACCACTTCTTTAAAATTAGAATTTTCTTGAGCAACTTCTACTTTATTAGCTTCGAAATCCTGTACTAATCCTTTAAAGTCAGCAATTCTTTTGCGAATTTCGTTATTTAATTGGATACGAATAAGATTATCTTCTCCAGCTCTAGCATTCATTTCATTGCTAATTAAGGTATGTAACTCATCGATATTATCATATACCGTTTTGCTAAAATTAAGTAAATTTGCATCATTGCTAAAATCAGTACTATTAATTAAATCGACTATTTCTCTAAAAGAATTTAAATCGTCTGTACTACCATCAAAAATACCATTAACTGTTTGAGTTAAAGAATCTACTTGTACCTGGAGTTTAGCATCTTCTGAAGTTCTTTCGGTTCTTTCAGTATCTAAATCTTTAGTAAAGTTTACGGTCATATTATAATTGGTAGTAATTCTTTCGCTTAAATCGCCGTCGGCTTGTAATCTTTCATTACTTTCTTTATTAAGAGAATTTCTTAGATCTTGAACTGCTGTTGCTCTAGTACTAGTTTCTTGGCTTAACGATGTTCTTATATCTTTAACATCATTAATACGAGTTTGAATTTCTGTATTGAGCGTATTTGTAGTATTGGTATTCCAAGTATTTTGCCTAATTTCATTGTCCGAAACCACTTTAGCTAAATCATTAACCGAATTCGTGCGATCTTGAATTTCTTGATTAAGAATAGTTTTAATACCATCTGTATCTGCAATTCTATCAGAAATTTCTTTATTAATTTTAAGATCTAAATTAGTATCTGCTTCTTTAAAAGTTGCTTCAGCTGCATTAATTCTAGTTGTAAATTTAGTATCCGTTTGAATCATTGCATCTTTTACTTCTTTAAATGAATCTAAACTTGCATCTGAATCAGCCATAATTTTAGAAATATCATTTGCGTTTTTATTAGCAAGTGCTTCTAATTCAATGTCCTTAGTAACCGATCTGTTAATTTCGTCATTAATAATAGTTTCTAAAATACTATCCTGAGCTTTTCTATCCGTAGTTTCATTCGTAATAAGGGTAAGATTACTTCTATAATCATCTTCTTGTTTTGTACTAAGATCACTGATAGTTTTAGTAAAATTATCTTTAGTTGTTTGAACCGAATCTTCCAAATCATTTAGTTCATTTTGTAAATTATTTACTTGAGTAGTTCTAGTATTAATTTCATTAATTAATTTATTATTTAAAAGAGCATCCCCATTTTCTCTATCAACTATTTCAGAATCGATTCTAGCATTTACATCGGAATCTAATTGTTGGATAGTATTTGTATTATCCGTAATTTTTCCATCTAGAATTTTATCTTGGGAAATTCTATTCTGAGTTTCAGTTTCTAAATTACTAATATTATTATTAAGTCTTTGACTTAATTCATCGGTAGTAATTTTAATAGTGCTTGCTAATGTATTATTGTCATTTTCGGCTTTGATAATACTATCTGTAATTTTTTGACTTAATTCATTGTCGCCATCTTGAATTTTAGAATAAATAATATTTAAGTTATTATTATCTTTTGAATAATTACCAAAAAATAAATCTATAAGTTTATTAATATCAGATATATCTTGTACCATTGTATCGTGTTCCGAAGCATTAGTATTTTCAAAATCTTTTACATAATCCATAGTATTATCAATATTAATCTGAAGTTCTGCTTTAGATTCAGCAATAAGATTTAATAATTCATTTGCTTTAGTATCGATTTTTAAATTAGTATTATCAATTAATTCTATAACATGATCTAGATTATCTTGAACTGTTTGAGATAAAGTATCTATTCTATTTTCTTGAATTTTTAGTAAATCGTTAAAAATAATTTTTTGATTCTCTATAGCAGTATTAACTTCTTGAATAGCATTTAATCTATCTTTAACTTCTTGAGTAATTAAAGCAGTTACCTTTTCAATACTTTCAATTCGTAATAAACTTTCATTTTGAATACTTTCATTAAGTAAATCATCGGCTTCTAATCTAAATTCAGTTTCTTTATTAATGGCTTCTAAAATATCTTCTTTGAAATCTTTAATATCTTGAATAAGACCTGTAAACATATTTTCTTTTTCACCAGAAAGTTGATTTACATAGTCAAGAATTTCTTTTAATGAATCAAAAGCTTCTGTACTTCCATCAAGAACTGATGATAACTTATCAGTTTGAATGGTAATTTGATTTTGAAGATCTTGTGCTTGAGCAATCCGAGTATCAATTTCTTGCACTAATTTATCATCTAAATTTTTAATAGCTAGAGAACGAGCTTCATATTCTTCATTAATACTAGTATTAAGTTCTTGTTGTACAGTATCAAAAGTATCTTTAACTGTATTAATTAAAGTAGTATTTGCGTTAATATCTTGAGTAAGAGTATTAAAAGTAATATCCATATTGGCTTGAAATTCATTATCTTTTGCTTTTAAATCTTCTGCCAAAATTTTTAACCCGTTAGCAGCTTTTAAAGCGTTATCAACTATTAAACCATAATTAGTATCTACTTTATTTTCTACTAAATTAATTTTATCTTCTTTAACTTGTAATCCAGCTAAAAAATCTTTATTAAGATTATCTACTATAGTTCTTATATTTTGATCATTTAAAGCAATCGTGTTTTTAACTTCTTTGTAACCAGTTTCAAGAACCGTTACTCTTAAATCCAATAAATTACATCCAACTACTAATTTGGTATTAATAGCATTTAATTCTGATTCAAGAGTATTAAAATTTTCTAAAATTTTATTATTTAATGATTCTAAATTAATTTCTGCTATATTTACTCCAGCGGTTATATCTAAAATTTCCGCTTCAAGTCTATTTACATAACCCCGAACATTATCGATTCCAATTTCGCTTAAAGTTAAAGCAGAATTAGCAGTATTAATAGCGTCTTGAACTTGGTTAGTAATAATTAAATTTTTATCATTAACATCTTTAAGTACCAAGGCTTTATTATCCAACATAAGAGAATTTAAATTATTAATAGCGTTCATATTTGAAACTATACTATTTTGAACTGTCTTTAGTTGATCCGCAATTGCTTCCGTAGTTAAAGTGGTGCATCCACTATCATTTAATTCAGATTCTAAATTAATAATACGAGTTTCTAATTGGGATAAATTAACATTAACTGTATATAATTTATCATTCATTGTAGTAGTACGTTCATCAAAATTAACAATTAAATTATCATAATTTTCTTTATTTGCTTGAACCGCGTTATCAATTCTCGCAAGTAGATCATTTTTAAGATTATCCATCTTAGTACTATTTTTAGTAATCTGTCCATAAATATCAGCAAATGATTTAATATTTTTAATATTATTTTCTTCTAATGTTAGAATTGCCGCATCAATACGATCATTTAAATCAGAAAAGTTTTTAGAATAATCAATAGCTTGCAAATCTTTTGAAAATTGATTTACAAAATTATTTATTTTAATTTCTAATGCATTGTCGCTGTTAATACGATTCTTAGATTCGGTTTCAACCATATTAAAGGTTTTAGTATAATTATCATTAATTAATTTAATTACGTCTGCAAATTTACTATTTATTTCTTGTTCTTTAATATTAAAAATAGAAATAAAATCATCTAAATCCGTTCTAAGACCTTGTAAAGTTTCGTCAACTTTTGTCTCAATTTTGGTTAAATCTTCAGTTAATATTTTAACATCTAATTTACGTTCGGTTAATTCATTAATTATTTTTTCTTCATTTGCTTTAATTAATGTATTAATACCTTCTAAAGTAATATCGATATTTACTTTAAGTTTAGCGAAGTAATTGCTAAGAGTAGTAATTTCTTCCGCCGTATTTTTATTCTCAATACTTAAAGCATTAATAAGATTTAAATTTTCATCGGTTCCAAGATTAGTAATTTCAGATATGATATTTAATTTAGTTTCTAAATCTGCTTTATTGATTACTAAATAAGATAATTTAGTTTCATGAAGCATTAAATCAGCTTTTATATCATTAATAACATTCATTAATTGAGTATAAGAACTATTAATTTTTATTTCAGAAGCTGTTTTTACATTACTGAGATTCGTTTCTACCGAAACAATACTAGCTTTTTTATTAAGCTGTTCCTGTAAATCAGTATTTACGTTTTCAATTTTAGAATCAATTAATTGTAAATTACTATCTGCTAGTTTTCTATCATTTTCAATTACTGTTCTTAAATCATTTTGATCATTTTCAATTAATGCTTTATTAATAATATTAATACTATTTTGAATATTTGTAATAGTATTATCAAATTTAGTTCCTGTTTCTTGTAAAAGAAAACTTTGATTTTGCGTTTCATTTTCTAAAAATGCTATTTTAGTTTGAGCATTGTTTACTGAAGTAATACAATCATCTGGACAAGATAATGTATTTTCCGTTATCAAGTTACAAAATTCATCGCATTGTTTGTCTGTAAGAGTAGCCATATTAATCCTTTATTTTATTTAGCTTATTTTTAAAAACCCATTATCGTTCCAAACTTTATTTGGTTCGTTAGGTTCTGTCGTTGGAAATAATTTTCCAAAATTCTCACTTAATAAAAAATCTATATTTATTAATGAGTTGATATCTTCGAAATTATTTAACTATGAGGTAAGAATTCTTCCATTCTCGTAAATTTCTAAACCATTTTTTCTATTACTATCGTCTGATCCAACACCAATTTCAACCAAAGTATCTGATTTTCCATTATTATATTTTTTAATAGTGGTTGAACCATTATTTGTGACGATTGTTCCGATACCACCTGCATGAGATCCCTCGCAGTAAGCTATGGTTTTATAACATAGGTTGGTTAATTCATCAACCCATAAACTCTGAACTATTTTATTTTTAGCCATATAATCGCCTTAATTTTAATTATTCTTTTGTTTAAAATGTTATATTTATATTAATATTTTGTAAATCAAATTGAAAAAATGGTGGACAGAAATTTAATAAATCTTCAAAAGTCAATTGTTCTTTAATATTATAATAAATAGTATCCGAATCGTTTATTATAAATACAGATGGTTCAAGTACTTCTATATTTTTAATATATGGATAATCCGAATCAATATTATATTTTGAATAAATGAGATTTTCTAATTCTGATTCAAAATATCTCATTTGAAATCCTCGCTTGGATTTAAAAAAGTTTATAACATCTATTTCCAAACTTAAATTTAATTCGGTTAATGTTTTAAAAGTAGTACTTATATCAAAATAATTTTTATCTATATAAATATTTAATGTAATTTTTTTATTAAGACTCATATCGATATTATTATTTTTCTTGTATACTGAAATATTATATTTTGGATCAAGTACCAAAGTATTATAAAAACATTGAAAAATTCTAGTATTAAAATTAACCAAGTTAGTTATTTCTTGAACTTTAAAGAAATCGTTTAATAAGTTATATTGTGTCTGAAATTCCAAAGTACTAAATACTGTATCTACAAATGGTAATTTTAATAAAATACCTGTTTCGTCATTTGAGTAAGGGTATAGTACTTCGGAAGCTTCTGCCAAAATATTTCTTAATTCATTATCTAAATATCCTAAAGATATATCAGATAAATCAACTATTTCTGGAATATAATTTTCAGAATTTTTTTGATAGTATTTAAAAGCTACTTGTTTGGGAATTAATTGATAAAGATCATCATTATTATAAAATTTATTTAAAACATTATTATTACTATCCTGTACTTCTAATTTAATTTCATAATTTGGTTCTTTTAAAATACAATAATCGTCTGTAAACAATGAGTTTACTTCCCAAGTAAAATTATTAGCATAATCTAAAGTAAAAGCAAAATTATCAAAAGTAAAATTATATTTTAAATCATTCGAAGCACCTTGGTCAATTATAAAATAACTTTTATTAGTATTAAAATCATAATTTAAAGAAAATACTATATCTGTATCAACGGTATTTAAAACATCGGGTACTAATTCAATATATATTTTTGGATTAACTATATACATTTCTGTTTCATTACTATTTAAAAATTTATAGTAAAATGGACTCACTAATTCTTTACCATTTATATTAATTTTTGGATAAAATGGATTGGTAGCAATAATAGATTCTTCTATATTTTGAGAATATGAATCAATTACTACACTATTATTTTGTATCATAGTTTCTAAAGTATTATATACGAATACAAAATTTTGACCATTTAAAAATTTATTATCTATAAATGGACGTATACCATTATTTTCAAAATATATTTCGAAATCATTTACAGATGTTAAACTTTTTCTATACGATATTTTATTAAAAATATCTTGTTTTATCTCATCGGAATTTTGAATATTTTTACCATCTTTACCACCATCAATACTAATACCATTCAATGAATATTTAGTAAGATCAGTTAAACCATTCTCATTTATAATAGTAGTTTCAACATCATTAAGCATAAAAGAAAGATTATTAAAATTCCCTTCTTCGCCAAGCGTTTCATCCACACAAATAATAATTTCATCATTTGTATTTAAATATCTACCAATTCTTCCATCGCCAGTTTCAAAAGAAACACTATTATCAAAAATATTCATAAATAAATCAAGACTTAATCTATTACTTTTAAATTTAAAAAATTTATTTGAGAATTCATCCATACCAAAAGCTGTACTTACTTCATCTGGATCGTATTTTTCTAATAAATCCATTTGAATTTTATCTTCTGTATTTGGATTATACCAAGTTCGGATACTTCTAATATTTTTATAAGTACTTACATTCGTATTAAATTTAAATGTATCTCCTATTGGATAATAAGGGACTATTACTTTTTTCCAGTTTCTTTTTAATTGTAATACATTATCATAATGAATTAAAAATATATTTTGTCCAGGAGATAATGGGTCTGGAGCGATAGTTACCAATAATTGTACTTTAGTTGTTTTTGTATATTTGTAAGCAGTTACTTGAGAAGTACTTTGTATAATTTCTATTCTATCCATTATCATAAAATTAACATTATTTTCATCAACGAACTCAAAATTTTCTGGTATATTATATATCATATTTTTAACATTTGCTATTGTTATTTCTGGAACAATAATACTAATATTAAATTTTGGTGGTTCCGCGAATTGCAATTGAGTATCATAAATACTACTATGAAATAACATACTGTTAAAATCCCTAGCTAAACTAGGATTCATTTCTCTAAATAAAGTATTGTAATAATTTGCCATATCGTATTTAATATTAGCTAAATAATCCGCAATTACTCCAAGAGCTCCTGATTTTAATAATACAGGATTTGTAATATTTAATTGATCCTGTATTATATTTCTGAATTCGGTTTGCGTAAATTCTATTGATTGCATTCGATTCCTTTAATTAATTTTGTGTATAAGCGGATGTATCATCCGAAGTATTCGAATAGTTTAAAAAGTCAAAAAATTTCTTTCCTAGCGTCGTTTCATTATTAGCTCCATTTGACACTTTTTGTAATTTATCCCATCCATCTATAAACATATATTGCATATCCATAAATTTAAAGTTTAGATTATAAGTTACTGCTTTCGGAGAGCCTCTATCACCGATTAAATTTTTTAATTGAGTGTTCATCGGCATTACTCCAAACAAGGCTATAATTCCTCTAAGATCAACTCCTTTAGAATCTAAAAGAGCTATCCAAACAGTATTACAATATGGGTTATCTATTAAATAATCTTCTTGTATTAAATTCTCAAAGTAATCCGCTGCAGCGTCGGAAGAATAACTGAAAAATAAACCTTCCCGTATTAAATCTATACTTTTATTCCAAGCTTCCATGTATTTAAAAATTCCCAAATCTTTATTATCTATAAAATTCATATTAAAATCTGATCCAACATAATCTCTCGTATTAATAAAAGAATTTTTTTGTCTAGTACTAATTGCCATATATTCTTTGGTTGGTTCCGGTAAAGAAATATCAGTAATTGTTTGGCTAAATTTTAATAAGTTTGTAAATTTTTTTCCATATAATTCATAATTGTTTATACGAATGTCTGTTTTTTTATTATCCATTAAACTAATATAACCAGTTACTGCCGGCGGTATTCTATCATCTTTTACAGCATATTCGTGAAGCACTTTAAACCAAGTACCATGTTGCATAAAAACTGCATAATTACCACTTATAAATGGACTGAAAGTTGAATAATCTATACCAAACGTTTTGGTAAGACTTGTTAAAAAATTAAGTAGTTCGGTATTTTCAACACCCGAACCACCATCTTCCTTATCCGCTGATAATTGTGATTTTATATGGGCGGTTATCTGGTCTTTGAAAAATGTTTCTTCTGATGCCATTAATATTCCTTTAATTTTATATATTATTTTTGTTAAGTTATTTTAATTAGTCTTATATTTTAACGACAGGAAAACGAAGAGGCTATTTCCTCTTCGTTTTATTATACCTAGATATATTTTCCAAATGATTTAAAGAAGTTAAGTCATCATAAAATTTATAATTTTTTTTTAAATATTTTTTACCTTTTAAATTATATTGGGCTTGAATAAAATTATCCAAATCTTTTGGAAGACATGCACCACCTACACCAAGTTTTCCATCTCGCGCTATACTAAAAGTATTAAAACCATATGTATGTTCTTTTTGATACTGATTAAATCTTCTAAGATCCGTTTCAAATAAATCTGGAACAGTATTTAAAAACACAAAATGATTCATAAGCAACATATTTCTAAAATATTTGTATTCCATAACTTCTGTAAAAGTACCAGTACTATAATAATGAATACGGTGAATTAAAAATTTATTTAATACTTGAACAGCTTTTTCAATAAGAATTGGATCTCCTCCGAATAATGGGATTTCGGTACTAAAATCTTTTTCTGCAGTTCTGGCGTTTAAAAATTCTGGCCAAAAAATTAAATTAAAATTATCTAATTTTAATCCATGTTTTTTATAGAGATATTTTTCTAAAAGATTTGGAAGTACAGTACTTTTAATTATCAGTATTCCTTTATAGTTAAAATCATGATAAGCTTTAAATAATTCGACTAAACCCTTTACCGATTTCTTACTACCAAATTTTTTAAAATTATTTTTACCCGATACCGTATCTTCCTTATTTATTTTATCTGGAAAATAATCCGTATTAATAGTAATAATATTTAAATCGGTATCTAAGGTTTTTGCAAAATTATTTATGTATTTATTTTCTAAAGAATAAATTTCGATACAATTTTTTAAAGTATTTTTTACATTTTTATAAATGGCTTGATTAACTACTCCAAAACCAACTAAACCTATTTTAGTTAATCTTTGCTTAGATAAATCCTCAGTCTCTTCAATACTCTTGACTAATTTATCTAATGGTAATTCTATTTCTTCTTCCATTTTTTGATAACCCATTTTGATACCTTATAAAATAATATTAATATGATTCATAATTAAATTATGAATTTCATTTATTTCTAATGTAGCGTCGACTACTAAAACATTATGTCCAAATTCTTTCATTATTTCTAGTTCGTGTAAATACTTTTCACGAACTTCTGTTAATTTCTCTAAGTTTTCATATCTTTCTATATTTGTAAGATCGTTTTTATTTCTTTCCTGAATTCTTTTTAAACTATGGATAGGCTTCATATCTAGAAAAACCGTAAGATTTGGTTTTAATAAATCTCCAGTATCCATTTGCTTAGAATTATATACTTTAGAACTTAAAGAATATCTAACACTTATATAATGTTTCTTATCTTCGGATATTGTTTTATAAATACCATTTTTAGTATTCCAAGTTTGATAAATTCTATCAGTATGCATTAAATAAGATAAAAATAATTCCTCATCTGCTTTAATCATACTTGGGTTAATTAATTCTTCTCTGATTACTTCTTGAAGTTTTCCTTCTCTTGTTGGAGCATATCCTAAATAAGAATTTGGTAAAGCTTGGTGTAAAAGAGCTGCCTGAGTATCTTTCCCCGAACCATCTAAACCTTCAATTACTATAAATTTTCCATTTTTTTCGTTTTCCATAAAATTTTTCCTTTAAATTACATGTGTTTTTATCTATAGTTAACTATCGATGGTATAACCATGTATAGTTATCTGTATAGATAACTATACTACTATTGATACCACGTGGTATTAATAGTTAACTATTAATAGTTATCCGTTTATTTTCCAAACCTTTAAATGCTTTTACAATTAAGAAATTTAATATAACTTAGAATACTAGTAATCATTATCTTACTGTATCTATATTCATTTTGTGTACTAATATGTTTAGTATCCTCGTTTGGGACATGTAATACATTAATAGCAATACTAGTATTAAATTTTTTAAGTTTATCGAAGTACTCATCTTTTCTCGAACTTGTAATTCTATTAGCTAAGACTTCCATATTCATACCACATAATTCTTCTTCATTTCTTAATTTAAGACCATTTAAAAGTAATTCAATATAGTATTTTAAATCTTCTTTATTATTATCATCATCCAAGTACTGATCAATTTTTTGAATAACCTGATTACCCAAAAAGAATTTTTTATATAGCATATCTTTAATAGGACTTTTCTCAATTACTCTAGTTTTTAATAAACCATTTTTTATAATTTTATCGGAAAGTCTTTCTATAATATTATTAAAGTGTTCTTTCTTTTCAATCATCTCACCAGAGTTTTCATAAGAAGTACTGTGAAGTTCATGTACTGATTCCGATTTACCTGATTCAACCGCTTTATAATAATTAGTAGCCAGGTTTTTAAATAGTTGATTATAACGACTTCTAATGGTAGTAATAACTCTCTTTAAACCAGCGTAATGATGAGTAGGATCATTAGCAATCTCTTTTGGATAATTATTTTCTAGAGCAGGTAAAGTAACTTTCATAATATAATTTAATGGGCTACCGGCACTTTTAAAAGAATGATTACCTTGCAATTCATAATTCATTACGTATTGGCTAATTTTAGGATCACATATATTTGGGAAGAATCTAAGTTTATAATAATTCCAGATAAGAATACTTATAAGTAATAAAGCATATTGACGAAGTTCTTCATCATTGTTATCTAATCCAATTAAATAAGCCATACATAAAGTAGTGTAATAAGATTTGGTATATACTATAGAACCTTTTAAAGAAAATTGTTCCATTTCATGTTGTAATTGTCTTTCATTTACTCCATAAAGTTTTAATAATAAATCCGGAAGTTTTTTAGAAACTGGAAAATAATCACAAAATGAAGTATGTTGCATACTATCCTGCATCACTTTATGACTAGCTAATTTTAAATAACCATCCTTAAGTAATTGATAAGCATGTTTATCCGTTTTAAATTTATCCAAAATAGCAATAACCGTTGGGCTAATTTTAGAACGATTAAGTATTACAGGGTTTGATTTATAGTTTGACATATTATTCCTTTTTGTCTTGATGTTATTTTTATTTATAATATCTCTTTGTTTAATATATCTATATAAGATGAGTATAGTTATCTATTCATCTATATAGAAATTGTATAGATATAACATGCTAAAATCCACAGGAAATCATTAGAGAATTTCTTCTCTAATGAATTAATACATTTAAAACTTCTTCGATATTTTCGAAATATCCTATTCGAATTATCCTTATATTATTCTCTAGACAATAAGTCGTTTTAATTTTATCTCGTTCTTGGGTCTTTTTTAATCCTTCTAAACCACCAAAATATTCAACCGGCTCGAAATGTTGTTTACCATCATATTCGATAACCGTATTTAAATCTTCTAGATAAAAATCAAATCGGTAATTATTAAAGAGGTTAACTTCTTGTTTATAAGATATATTATTCTCTTCGAGAAATTCTCGGACTTTTTTTTCGCCTTTTGATTCAGAATTTTCTTGAGCACATTGTGGACAACCCGAACCAGATATATGGTTATATGGAATTATAAAAAAACTTCCGTGTTTTGGACATATCAATTCTATCGGAGTATTGGAATTAATATAATTAACTTTAGAATAATTATATTTATTACAATGAACTTTTTGAAAATTTGCAATATAATTTTTTTTCTTTAATTTTTCATTGTTACAATTTTTACAACCAGAACCATTCCAATGTGCGTAAGGACGTTGCCAAAAGGAACCATGCTCTGGACAAATTATTTCTACTTTAGTTGTATTATTTAAGTATTTAACTTTACTATAATCATATTTATTCCCATGAACTTTTTTAAATCTTTTTAAAACTTTTTCTTGATCTATAATAATACAATTATAACAACCAGCACCATTAAAGTGCTGGTAAGGATATTGCCAAAAACTTCCGTGTTTTGGGCAAACTATTTCTACTTTAGTTGAAGTGCCTTTATAAATAACTTTTGAATAATCATATTTATCTCCGTGAACTTTTTTAAATCGTTCCAGAACCTCGAAAGTTGTTAGTTTTTTAGCCATAATAAGTTCCTTTAATTATAAAATATCTATAATTATTTGGCCTTAGTTTCGATAAGTTCTTTTCCATTTTCTTCAGCGTCTTCTGCTTCATCTGGATTTTCTACTTCTTCATCACCTTCGCCTATTTCTCCGACTTCTTTATCAGCTTGTTCAATATCTTCTTTAGCTGCGTCTTCGCCATCATGTAATTCTAATGAATCCATAACTTGATCGTCAACGTTAGCTTCACCATCTGCTTCTATTTCTTCCTTAGCTTCTTCATCCGAAGGAATTACGGCCGCGGCATCCTCAATATCATCCTCAACGCTTTGCTCAGGTGTTTCTTCTTCGGCTTCCGCTGCTTCGGATTCATCATCTTTTAAAGCATCACTATGATCACCTTTAAAATCTTCTGGTAATTCTCCATGATTTTCATCTTCGTCTGGAGTTCCATCATTATCTAAATCTT
>Ga0256843_1000126_pt1 | contig 65027 bp, 54 predicted proteins | sample AlvinellametaG_FD_191572 | JGI IMG/M metagenome (GOLD analysis project Ga0256843, IMG submission 191572) | Pompeii worm associated microbial communities from hydrothermal vent at the East Pacific Rise, Pacific Ocean - Alvinella | ecosystem: Host-associated > Annelida > Integument > Unclassified ...
GTTTCGGACTCAGGCTCTCTTCAACTTTCTTTCATGCCACCCCCTATCATCACAAACTTTTTACAGTGGGTTCTTCACATATCATACAGGGGAAACTGGATGAATATAAAGGATACCTTCAGATGCCTCAGCCTCGTACCGTCAAACAGACAGGAAAGATCACTCCCAAATACAAAAGCGTACTTAAAGAGAGTGAAATTTCCAGCTTGATGGAAGTGTATGTTACAGAGAAAAATCTTTTTGATGAAGGGTTGGATTCCAAAGAAGTAGCAACACTGATGCGTATCCATTTTCCAAAAAGTATGGAAGAGGTGTATAAAAAAGGGACATTTAAATCTGTGATCGTTGAAGTATTGAAATTTGTTGAAGCTTTTAACCATTTGAAAAAACTGCATGGGAAACGGGTAGATTTTCCTGCCATACGTGCTCTGAACGGAGATATAGCGCCTTTTGTATCTGCACTGCCTTTCAGACTTACCGATGAACAAAACAGTGTAATTTTGCAGATACAACAGGATTTGGCCAGAGAAGACAAAGCAGCCAAACGGATGATCGTAGGAGATGTAGGGTCTGGAAAGACAATGGTCATACTGGCATCGGTGATGATGGCGTTTCCACATAAAAGTATTTTAATGGCACCGACTTCACTGCTGGCACTTCAGCTTTATGAAGAAGCCTGCAAACATTTGCCAAAGTCTGTAACGATTGCTCTGGTGATGCAGGGAAAAGATAAAGGAGACTACCGGGAAGCAGATTTCATCATCGGTACCCATGCCCTTCTTTTTAAAGAAGATCTCCCCAAAGCTTCTCTGGTGATGGTAGATGAACAGCATCGCTTTGGTACCAAACAACGCCAAAGTCTTGAAACACTGGTCAGTGCAGAAGAGAGAAAACCACACTTCCTTCAGTTTTCCGCAACACCTATTCCCAGAACACAGGCAATGATGGAGTCTGAACTGCTGGATGTGAGCCTCATTACTACGACACCTTTTGAGAGAGAAGTCCTGACACAGACAGTAGGAAGAGAAGACTTTCCCTCTCTTTTGGGACATATTAAAGAGGAAATTGCCTTGAAGCATCAAGTACTCATTATCTATCCATTGGTAGAAGAGAGCAGGGAAGTACCTTATCAGTCATTGGAGGAGAGCAGAAGTTTTTGGGAGAAAAAGTTTGAAAATGTCTATGTGACACACGGTAAAGACAAACAAAAAGAGGAAGTTCTGCTTGAGTTTCGTGAAAAAGGAGATATTTTATTGGCTACGACAGTGGTTGAAGTGGGTATTTCCCTGCCAAGGCTGACACTAATTGTCATTGTGGGTGCCGAACGTCTTGGGCTTGCCACATTGCATCAGCTTAGGGGTCGGGTAGGGAGAAACGGTTTGAAAAGCTGGTGTTATCTGTTCTCCAACAGCAAAGAGAATTTTCGACTTGAACAGTTTTCAGAGACTACCAATGGCTTCGATATAGCCAAACTAGACCTGAAGTTCCGTGACAGCGGAGATATACTTGATGGTACCATTCAGAGTGGACAACGCTTTAAATGGCTTGATATGGCAGAAGATGAACCAATTGTCAGTAGTGCAAAGCAGAGAGTCAAAAATATATTCTCTGCCTAAAGCAAAGGTTATTTCAATTTATATTTGAGTGAAATCATTGAACTAATATCGGTATTGTCGATCTGATGGTAGGGGGTTGCATTGTATTTATGTGTAAAATCAAGCCCGAGTGAAACATTTTTACTAAGCATTGTTTCCAGTTGCAAGATTTGAAAAATGCGATAATCGGAAAAATCTTCTACATTAGGTTGGTAAAAACCCAGATATGTTACAGAAAAGTGTTCATTGACACTCTTGGTAAGAGAAAGGTAGGTATTGAGTTTTACCCGTTCATAGATGGGGTCAACCAAACTAACGGTATCCGGCTCCATATACGAATAAAAAAGTCCTAGCCCTACATAACATTTATCAAAAAAATCTTCAAATTTTCTTCTAATATTTCCTCCTGCGAGATTACGCATTTTGACATCCTGAAATTCATTGAATTCTGTCTGTCCAAAAATTTCATAATCATAGAGTGTTGCATCTATATGATGAATATAACGCAGATGAAAAAGACCGTTATTTTTATTTTTGTCTCCATTGGCTTCTCCATAGGAATAAGAAGCAATGGAGTAAAGCATCCAGCTTTCATCATGGTATTCACCTTTAAGTCCAAAGTTTACGGCTGTTGAGTCGGTATTGCCTGAGTTGTAGGTGCCTCCAAGACTAACTTCGCCATCTATCCCTTTTTTTGAGCCTATGACCGGTGGGTCAAGAGAGATGAATGCTGATGAGAATGAGGTTGCCAGAAATAGGGAAAGTACAATTTTTTTGAACATAATTATGACCTTTAAAAAGAATAATACATCATACACTAAGAAGGATAAAAAAAGAGGAAAATAGTAAGAAATTTTTATTTGTCTAAAAGCGGAACTTTAGTCCCGAAAAATGAATATAGAGACGGAATTGAAGTCCCGTCTCCTAGCTATTAATAAAGACCAAATTTACCATCTGCTCTTTTATACATGACTCTCATATGACCATCATAGTCATTAAAGACGATAAACTGCCTTTTCTTTTCTTCTCTAAGTGCATCAATGGCCTCTTCAAAGTCAAGTGGTTTATGCAGTTCAAGATCCATTGGTACAATTTCGATATCTTCCGTATCTATTTCAGAAACAGCTTCTGCCTCTGCACCCATATCTTTAAAACTCATAACCCTATGGTCTTTAATTTTATCTTTGTGTCTTCTAAGACCTTTTTTAACTCTTTCACTTGCCAGATCCATAGCTGCATAAACATCTTTATCAACTTGTGTAATGACTACGGTATTTTTATCTTTTAGATTTACAATGAATTCTACAGTAAAACCTTTTTTCCCATTTCTTTCATTGGCTGAAATAACAATATTTGCCGAAGTAATATCCAAATGATATTTTTTTAATCCCTCCAACAGAGCATCAGCATAAGCTTTAATAGCATCGGTTAATTCAAAATGTCTTCCTGTAATACTTTTATTCATAATAAATCCTTTAAATATTAAGATACGGAGAGAGCCTTTTTCAGGCTGCTTATTCCCCATACTTAATTGTAACTTAAATAACTTAATGAAGGGTAAATTAAATCTATTTTACGAATCTGTTTGACCATCAATATAAGCGTATCCTGTTTCCGGTTCAATTTTAATAGAAAATTGATCCCCATTATGCAGGCTAAATGTAAAGGTGCATACAGATGTCATATATCCTTGGTTATCGGGTGTAGTAGAACTTGAAAAATCTGAGCTGTAAGGTCTTCCCAAATGATCAAAAGCAATATATTTATTTGCACAGCCTCCAGAGCTTGTTATAGAATCGACACTGTATTTTTTTGTAATAAATATATTTGGACTTACTGTATCATCACCACCGCTACTGCAATCCTGTGCATCTTGCCACCATATAGGTTTTCCATTGCTTGGATCTAATGCTGCTTCAGTTTTATCGACTCTCGCATTGGTGGAACTTTCTTTATTGTCATCTGAACCTATCGCATAAAAACGATCAGATCCGGTACATGTACCAAAGTAAAGATGCCAAAAACGCTGTTGCCACTTTGAATCATCAAATTCCTGTTTATCATCCACTAATGCCAAATGTTGTGTATATCGTATAGCAGAAAGAATATTATCAGCAGCTTCCTGTTTTAAGTCACGCTCCATTCTTGGTATGGCAAGAGTGGCAATGATTCCTAAAACGACAATTACTAGAACCAGTTCAATCATGGTAAAGGCTGTTTTCTTCATTATTATCCTTTATATCTTCTGAATGGTACGTCTATGTACAGTCATCCAGGGTCCGTTCGTATTGTCCGGATCTTTATAATCCACATAGGTATCAATAAGAATACTCAGAGGTGTTGAATTGGTAGTAACTGTTGAACTTAAAACACGAATACCGTCACATTGACTCAAATCTACTTCATTTCCATTTGCAATGTATGCAATATGGGTGCGTATCCTATATCCGTTTCCAGATGTTGGAGACCCTATGGTTCCTCCAATATCTTCCAGGCAGGCTATACTTCTATCGTTTCCTGTAACAGCCAATATGGCATATTCAGTATAGCTTTTTGCATAAAGAAGTGCTTGCTCATGTTGGTATTGTGTAGTAGTGGTTTTAACAATTTTTCCACTCAGGTTTGTAACAAATATTGCAACTGTAGCCATAAGAAGAATAACAAAAATAGCGGTAATCATAGAAAATGCATTTCTCATTTGTGTATATTTCATTAAAAGACCACCTTTTCTTTACATGTATGTATAGTATCAGTTGTGTTTGCTCCTATTTTTTCTTCTTTGCATATTTTAATACGAAGAGAACCTTCTGAACTTTTAAATCTAAAGTTAGTAATATTTTTTAGAAGAATACTGCTGCTGCCGTTTATGGCTGTACCTGCAATAGGTGCAAAATTATAATGTAAAACAAGGTCATCTTTCCCTTCTGCATTAGCAACAACTTCAAGTGCATAGGAAGACCAGGCAAGTTTATAGCGTTCATAAATTTTATTACCTGAAGGAATGGCATTGTCAAGAGTGATATTTTCATGATCTCCTCCGGATATACCGTAAGAAGGATTGGTCTCACCCCGGAAATAAATAACAGCGTCTGCTATATTGCCTCCGAGGTTTGTAATAATAGTATTTGCAAGATCCAGATTAGATCCGGGAGAGGAGAGTGTAGTAGACCCTGCGGTATAGGCATCAATATCACAAAAACCGCTCCATCCGGGATTTCTATTTGTATCACTGCTAATAGCTTCAAAACTGTCTCCGTCATAACCCACCCATTGAAGTACTTTATCATTTGTCGTAGTAATGTCGGCAAGAGAATAGGCAGCCGCTGTTTTGGAAGCTCTTGCAACAATAGTATCAATTAATGCATACCGCAAACGGTTGGCAATTTGATTAAGAGCAAGTTCAGTTTTTATGGAAGCTTTATATTGGGCACGTTGAACAATATAGCTTTCATATACCTGAGCAATAACTTCTGAACCTATGGAAGCTACAATCCCAAGAATGACAATCACAAAGATAAGCTCAATCATCGAAAAGGCAGTTCTTTTTTTCAGTGTCTTCATGGTATCTCCTTCCATTTGTAACCGGTTGTAATATCTCCCCCTATATTACAACTGAAAGCATGTAGAATAATAACTTTCTCGTTTAATTCCTGTGCGCTACTGCTACTCGTAAGGGTAACGGTAATACCTTTAATATTGGTAGTTCCCGATACTGATGTAGGTGAAAAATTGTATGTAACAGTTTTACTGTTGTAGTCGGCAGTATCAGAAGCATAATATATACTTGTTGAAATATTGACAGTATTTTGCTCAATATAATCCACACCACCGCTTCCTGTTGCAACTTCAACAACCTGTGTACTGTTTGTAAAATCGTCTATGTCATCCTTTGTGCTACCCTCCAGTCCCAGAGTAGATGCATTTAATTCTGTAGAACCACACTTGAATGTACGAAAATCACTTTCCTGAGGAACACCGGTACGCCGACTGTCATTGGATTCTTTCAATTCATCATCCCCACTACTTGTATGTAATGTAGGAGGTATACATGAATCATTGATATCATTTTGATCCCATTCATATGTCAAAATTTCACTTACTCTTGAGACTGCTTCGTTAATCCCTTCCTGTTGAAGTGCAACGGATGTACTTTGTGTTGCTGTACTTATAAGCATAGGTGCCGACATGAGTACGATCCCCATAATAACAATAGCAAAAATCAGTTCCATCATCGCTATGGCAGGACGTTTGTACTTTAGATACATTTACCACTCCAGCCGTTTAGTTTTTTTTGCATTGATATCGTCACCGACAACATGTCCTGTTTTTCCATGTCCTGTCCATCCCCCGCCAGATGTTCCTATGAAGCGTACTCTGTAGAATGGAGAAGGAATACTATCTGCATCTTTATTGTAAATCAGCCAAGTATTTGTATCTGGACCAAAGTCTATATCGACAATATTAGGTGTAGTATCTCCATTGGTTACCGTGACAGTTTGGTCAAGACCATTTACCGGGTTGATAGCAGTAGGATCAGCAGGGCTTACTGTACCGTTTGTGGCTGAAAGTGTGACATTCCCGTCTCCTGCACTCGTATTATGTTGTTGTGCAAACCACCAGTCTGCTTCATTGGTTTGTGCATCTGCCAACATACCGTTTACAACTGATGCCAATCCTCTATTTTGGCACTCCACAAGACCAAGATCACAATAGAGCACGATGGAAACAGGAGTAACAATACTATTACTTGTTATATCATCATAGAAGAATTTATTTGGTTTTGCTCTTCCATAGACAAATGTAACATTTTCATCAAGTTTTAAATTTCCTCTTATCGTATGACTGGTTTTTAAATCAACGTAAAGATTAGAAGGATTTGTTTGATATGTAATATTGAAATCAACCATACGTATCAGTCTGCTATTGAGAGGCATATTGAATGTACGTGTGAAGTTATATCCCAAATCCATTGTAATGGTACCATTCATTTCTTTGACAAAATACTCTTTTTCCTGGGGAATAGTCAATGGAGTCAAATTGGTTGTTGTATTTATATTGGCCGAATCAAAGTCTCCCTGTTCCCTTGGTCTATAAACAACACTGGAGTCAGTAGTATTTACATCGGTGAGGTCCCAGGAAAGATAAGGTGTATCGCTGGGTAGGCTATGTTGATAATATTGATAAAGAGACATCACTGTGTCTTCAGCATAACAGCCGGTGACAAAGTTGCTTGTAACAATATTGTCTTTTCCCGCAGCCCAGAAAGTACCTTGAATATTATATGTCATATTTTTATCATCAGCACCCGGAGTATTGATATAAACCGGATTGGAACCACTAATACCTATTGAATTGGTCAAGCTGTCCAGGACAAATGTATAAGGATAATATCTTGTATAATGATAATTATAGACTTGGCCTGTATCGGGATTGGTATGGACACTGCTGATTTTACAACCGTTTAAACCGGATGTACCTATAGGTAAAACATCACTGTCTCCTCTAGTACAGTCTGCACCATCTGCATAATGAGAACTGTAGGTACCTGTGTGATGTACTAATTGTGCACTGTCCCAGTCTGCACTTGTCCAGTCTTCATCAAATATTTCAAATCGATATTCACCGATTTGCTGAACTTTGTCAATATAGCTTGTTCTTTCATGATAATTGACATCTGTACCGTCAAACAGGTTAATAGTAATGTTTTTATCTGCTACATCATTACAGGCACCACTGGCAGGACTGACTTCCATTGGATGCCATTGCATTCTCACTCTGTGAGAGTCAGAACCTGGTGCAAAATGTTGAACATACCGTGGTGTTGCCTCTGTATCGACATGATTGGTAGCATTAATATCAAAACGGTATTGATAACCTGCAATCGCATGTGCGGGAGAAGATGCTGACTCTGTAGGTATAAGGTTGCTAGGGTTGTCAATATTATTGCTTTCATTACTGTCATAAATTTTTACAATAAATGCTTCAGGTCTGATGGCAAAATTATCACGGGAGCAAACTTTTCTACCATAGCTATTGCGAAGACAGTCATAACAGCCGGATAATGCTGTCGTACATTCTGTTGTACATTCCGTATCATCAGTATATGATATAGCGTACATCCTTTTACATTCTACTTGATTGTCTCGTGTACAGTTATGGTCATCTATAAGATGTCCGCTACTGTCATTAAGATACCAGATACGCATTGCTGCACTGCGGTATGTCAGATTAATATCGTTTTCGTCATAATGTATACCGGTACTTTTTGTATTATCGAAATGAACAAATTTTACCGGTACTTCAGGCATAATTGAGTGTTGATTGTTACAGGCAACATTGGGGTCCCTGATAAAGTCATCTGCACGGATCATTTCCACTTCTACAGAAAGATTCAAATCACTAGAGATGAGTAATTCAGGGTTTTCTGCATCATAGGCATAAACAGTCAGATCAAAAGGTCTTCGGCTAACCTGTGTATAGAGGTTATATGTATTGTAATCGGAATCAGCCGGTGTACCGTCTACCACATTAAAGTATCCCAATTCGGGAAGGAACCCTGAATTGTTTGATTCGCACATGTCATCGACACTGTTAAAAATTCTCGTAAGCGGTATGGCACCGGAACCGTAGTCTACCGTATAACCAACTTCAAATGAAAATGTTGTATTGACACTGGAGGTTTCAAAGCTTGAGTCAAATTTGATATAACGGTCTTCATTGGCTGAAATAGTTCCTCCGCTGGAAGATGTTTTCCCTGTACCGATATACATGCCAAATCCGGCATCTGTTTCATCATATGTCCACTCACAGGCATCTGAGTAGTCATACTCTCCCGTTTCAGATATTTCAGTACTGCAAGGGTTGTGGTCATATCGTAGTTGATCAGTGTCATTTATCTTATATGTAATATTGACATCTTTTAAATCAAGGTCTCCCTCTAGACTTCTTAGATAAAGAACCGTTGTCAATGGCTTTCCAAAACCTCCAAATGCCGTATTGATTTCATTATTAATAGATGAAAGTACATATCCGTTAATATCTAATGTATAGTCATAGCAAAGTTTTGGAATATAGAGTTCTGTAGAAAAGCCGAACATAGAGAAAAAAATTCTATCACTTTCTGAAGTAATGGTAACTGTTGTCTCTGTTTGATCGTTTTGAATAATATCACTTACATTTAACTCATCAATATCAATACCGAGAGTATTGGAAAAGTTAGGATACCTTGTTGTGACATTGGCGCCACTTTTTGAAATTGTACCATTTTGCAAATTGTGGGTGTCATTAAGACTGTCTGCAAGAAAGTGCTCATTCCCGTCTTTGTCTGTAAGACTCATTCTGTCATCAAGACTGCGATCTGATTCTGATGCAAAAAGGATAAGACTGGATTCTACAGTACTGTTCTTTGGTGTCCTGAATCCGTCTAGTTGTTGAGAGATTTCATCTTCATATGCATCACTACCGGAATAGACACCGAGAAAACCGTCATAGACACTAATATTTTTCAATGTACGGTTTTCCTGAGTTGTATCTTGAATAACAACTGCCAGTGCCCAGCCTGAACCCTGGTTTCTCATTTCAGTTGCCTGAAGATCAGCAACCCAGTATTCTCCACCGCTTTGTACCAGATCTGTTACTTCAACAACAGCACCGTAGTCAAATGTACTTCCGTCTACCATCCAGTTATATTTATCTGCATCAATGGCAACATAACCATTTGAGGTAGGTGTTTTGAACATAAGGTGATTTGCCGTACTTCTTTTGTTGTATTCATCACTTCCGCTACTGCCATAAAGACGGCCAGACCAGAAGAGCCAGGCACCAATGACTTTATCTGTAGGTTTAAGCTGTAACTCTGCCATGGTTGAGTTTACATAGGTAGAGTTACTGTCAAGATTGGCATTTGATTGGAAATAATCATTGTTTGACGCATTGTATCCTGGGTCCTGACATGTATTGGTTCCGTTTTTCCAGCATAATGACTGATTTCCAATCACAATAAGATCACCATAGATATTGGTGTCAGGATTTGTTTTTGTAAAAGGTCTAGGGTTGCTTTCATCAAGATTCATATTACAGGGATTAATTTTACCCCTATGGAGTTTTCCGTCTTTTATATAGGTTCCATATAATGAGGTTCCATTAAAACAACTACCGGAGATAAAGTTTTCCGTCCATATATCATTATCACTGTTTTCAGGTGGAATACTGTTTGTCAAATTAAATTCTGTGGCAGAACCGAATACACCAAATGGACCCATATCAATATCATGTACCGTTTCACAGTCACCTGATGGATCGACCCCACAACTATCTCCAAACGAACCGCCTAAACCGTCTTCATTATATACTGCTTGTACATTGTTTAAATCAGAGTCACCTATATTTTTCAAAGTATAGGTGTTTTTACAGCCTATTCCTCCACTGCATATCCCCATATCGAAACACATCATACCTGAAGAGACAGGATCTTCATAACAGAGATCATCTGCATTCTCTACAACTTCAATTACATCAATAGTAAAGGTATCACTACTTGATCCATCTTTATCGCTTGCAGTAGCAGTAACAGTATAAGTCCCTGCTGTTGTCGGTGTACCGCTGATAATACCTGTATCACTATTGAGAGAGAGACCTGAAGGAAGAGTGGTTGTAGAGTAACTGATAGTATCCCCATCTGCTTCTGTAGTATAGGAAGAAAGATCTAGACTAAAGTTATTCCCTGTATAAGCAGTTTGATCAGGAATATTTTCTATAGAAGGAGGTGTACTTGGTAGAGAGCCTACTGTAATTGAGACAGTAGCATCTTCACTGCTCCATGTTCTACATCCCCACCACCTTGAACTTGAACACCATTTCATTGTGTAAGTAAAAGAATCTTCTCCTGAATATCCACTGCTTGGTGTGTAGGTGAAGGTACCGTCACTGTCGACACCGGAGAGTGAACCATGAGATGGATCTGTATTGGAAGATACATATTTATCATCACCACTGTCATTGTCAAGAACATTTCCGGAAACAGCAGTATTCACAGAAGTTGTATAGCTGTCATCTACTGCTCCTGCATTTAAAGAAAATGGTAAAAACAAAAGTATAGGTAGTAAAAACTGTAATACTCTCTTTTCCCCTTTGTAAGAAGTGTTGTGATCTTTATTTTTAAATAGATAGTTTAAAAATATAAGGGGAAAAAGTAAAAATTCAAAAAGAAGCCGTAGATTTTTCATAATAAACTCCAAAAACCCGATAAGGCATCGGGTGAAATTCGCATGTACATCGAAAAGATGCCATAAGCGAATTGCTTATGGTAGACAACCCGGCTGCCTCTCTTATTGAGCCCCGTGGCTTTCCGTCCCTGCCTCACGACAGGTTTGGCCTTTCTCCATACACTACTTATAAATATTTTATAGTAAAGTGCTTTAAAAAGATATTAAGAAAAAGCTCTAATGTACGCTTCCTGCCTCATTAGTGTAGAAATATGGTATGACGAAGTACCTTTACTGTAAAGCTAATAAGATTTTTACATACTTTGAGATATGATAATAGCCATAGATATCTGGAAGGTAGGTAGTAAAATTGAAAAAAAGTATTTTAATTGGTATGGCATTGGTATTGGCATTTTTGGTTGCAGGTTGTAGCAAAGATGGTGATGAAGTTGCCGAATTCAATAAACCGGCACTCTACTGGTATCAGCGTATAGGAAATAGTATTACCTCAGGCAATATGGATAAAGCAGATGCTTATTATATCTCTCTCAAGAGTGAACATATGCGTTCACCTCTAATGCAGACAGCAATGATGATGCTGGCAGTTGCACATATGGACAATGAAGAGTATCTGCTTGCAGGATATTATCTTGATGAATATAATAAACGTTTCGGTGGTGAAAAAAACCGTGAGTATATCGAATATATGAAGCTTAAAGCGGCATTCCTGGGTGTTAAAGATGTCTACAAAGACCAAAAACTTATTATGGACAGTATTAATGGTGCAAAGATTTATCTGTTACGATATCCCGGGTCTGAATATGCACCTTTGGTCAATACGATTTTGGTACGTCTTTATATGAGTCAGTATCTCTTGAATGAGAATATTGCGGCACTGTATGAGAGAACAGGAAAGCCTGAAGCAGCCAAACTTTATAGAGAAAAAAATAAAGGTTCCATGATCGAGATGGCAGATATTACACCTCCCGAAAGAGGGATTATCGGTGAAATTTTTGATTAACCGATAAAATTTTGAACTGTAGAGTCGGTTTTCCGACCATTGAAGTATATATTTTATACTGACAATGTGCATTTTAATGTTTATTGGTCGCTAAACCGGCCCTATGTACTATATTTATTTTCAATTCTATTTTTTAATTATTTTATAAGGATTTTTAACGATGCAACTCAGTGATTATGATGAATTTCCGGCAACACTTCCTATTGTTGTCGAAGATGAACTTTTTTTATACCCTTTTATGATCAGTCCTATTTTCTTGACGGATCAAAAAGATATTGATGCCGCTACAGATGCAATGGAGAACAACTCTCTTCTTTTTGTAACCTCTTCAGTCTCCGGAAAAGAAGGAAGCCGTGATTTTGATGCAATGTACAGGGTAGGGGTGGTCGGTTCCATCATGCGTAAGGTACATATTCCTGACGGAAGAGTAAAAATACTTTTTCAGGGACTTGCCCGGGGAAAAATAGTTGAACCCGCAGAGGGTGATTTCAACAGAGCACTTGTCGATATTGTAGAACCTATGCCCTATGATACTTTAAAAGTGGATGCACTAATGGGAGTTTTACGTGACAAAATTAAAATACTCTCTTCTCTCAGTAGTCATTTCCCTGCCGATCTGGTACGGACGATAGAAGAAAATGATGAACCTAACCGTATTGCAGATCTTGTTTCTTCTATGCTTAAGCTGGATAAAGATGTGGCTTATGCACTTTACATTGAATCAGATATAGAGAAAAGACTTTTGGAACTTATTGATGTCGTCACTTCAGAGATAGAGTCGGCCAAAGTTCAAAGGGAGATACGTACAAAAGTACATACTAAAATTGAACAGACCAATAAAGAGTATTTCCTTAAAGAACAACTTAAAGAGATACAGCATGAACTGGGAATGGATACTCAGCGTGAAGAGGAAATAGCTGCATTTAGAGAAAAAGTAGCAGCACTCAAACCGCATATGGATGAAGATGCTTTTAAAGAGGTAAGCAAACAGTTGGATCGTCTTGCCAGAATGCACCCGGATTCTGCAGATGCCAATGTTCTACAGTCATATCTTGAATGGGTGCTTGAATTGCCTTTTGGAAAGTTGACCAAAAAAAATCTGAGCGTTAAAGAAGTTTCCAAAGAGTTGGATAAAGATCATTACTCTCTTGAAAAACCAAAAGAACGTATTGTTGAATTTTTTTCAGTTAGAGAACTGGCAGAACTTAGAGGAATCAAACAAAAAGAAGCAGGAGGGGTGATACTCTGTTTTGCAGGACCTCCGGGAGTAGGTAAAACCTCTCTTGCAAATTCTATTGCCACAGCATTGGGGCGGCCGCTTGTCCGTATAGCACTGGGCGGGCTGGAAGATGTCAATGAGCTTAGAGGGCATAGAAGAACCTATGTGGGGGCGATGCCGGGTCGTCTGGTACAGGGTCTTATAGAGGCTAAAAGTATGGATCCTGTCATTGTTCTTGATGAAATAGATAAAGTAGGACGAAGTATGCGTGGAGACCCTACAGCAGCACTTTTGGAAATACTTGATCCTGAGCAAAACAGTAAATACAGAGATTACTATCTAAATTTCAATATTGACTTAAGTAAAGCGATATTTATTGCTACAGCTAATGATGTCGGACGCATTCCTGCACCACTTCGTGATAGAATGGAGTTTATCGGTCTTAATTCCTATACACCAAAAGAGAAGTTTGAAATTGCCAAACGTTATCTTATACCGCAAGAGTTGAAAAAACATGCATTAAAACGTAGAGAATTTTCTATTTCAGATAAAGCACTTAAAATATTGATAGATGAGTATACAAGAGAAGCAGGTGTGAGAAACCTGCGTCGCCGTATAGCAGGACTGATGAGAAAATCTGCTCGTATACTGCTTGAAGAGAGTAGTAAGACACATATTGATATAACAAAGAAGAATCTGGATAAATTTACAGATAAAAAAGTATTTGAAATTTCTCTGGTCGATAAAAAACCTCAAATTGGTGTGGTCAGTGGACTTGCCTGGACGGCAGTCGGTGGGGATGTACTCACTATTGAAGCAATTAAAATCAAAGGTAAGGGAACACTTCAGCTTACGGGAAGTCTTGGAGATGTTATGAAAGAATCCGTACGCATAGCACACTCTGTAGTTAAAATATTGATTGATGAAAAAAAGTTGAAAATTGCTCCTTCATCAATTCCTCATACGCTTAAAGAGAGAGAAGAACATCTTTCTGTTGACCCCAGTGAAGTCTATAAACGGTATGACCTTCATATTCATGTACCTGAAGGGGCTACACCAAAAGATGGTCCGAGTGCAGGTATTACGATGGTGACAGCTATTGCATCTATCTTAAGTGATAGAAAAGTAAATAACAGGGTAGCTATGACCGGTGAAGTGACACTGACAGGAAAAGTACTGCCTATCGGGGGCTTAAAAGAGAAGCTTATTGCTGCCTACAAAGCGGGTGTGACCAAAGCACTTATCCCGAAAAAAAATTATGAACGTGATCTGGATGATATTCCAAATGAAGTAAAAGAAAATATTAAGATTATAGGTGTTTCAAGTGTTGATGATGTTTTGAAAGAGGTGTTTGTAAAGTAGGGTTTTGACAGCTTCCAATAAAGGAGCTGTCAAAATCTTTAAGCAATTAAGACCATTGTTCTATTTTAGAGAAAAGTATCTCTTCTTTTACCGGCTTTCGTAAAAAATCATTTGCTCCATTGTCAAAGACTTCGGTCTTTCTTGTATCGTCTGTAGAAAGAACAATAACAGGAATATGGGAATTAGCCATATCAAGCCTAAAGATCTTTAGGAATTCTATACCATCAACAATAGGCATCATGATATCAAGTAGAATAAGATTAATATCCGGATCTTTCTTCATCTTGTCCAATGCATCAGAACCATTTTCTGCCTCAATGATCTCACTGACTTTCGGATTTTTTTTAAGAAGTGTTTTAAGTAACATCCTGTTGATCATATCGTCATCAACTACTAATACTTTTAATCCCATATTGTCTACCCTCTATATTTTTTGATAAGAGATTCTATCTCTTCTTTAGAATTTACGGATGTGATTATAGCCAGTTTGTCATCATCTTTGCTGATATCGTCATCTAAAAGGTCTTCATCTGCAAAGAGAATATCATATTTTCCTGAAGCAATTTCAGAATGAAGTGTTGCTGTATCATCAAGCGTATCATAACTATAACCAAGGTTGTCGAGTACTTTGGAAAGAACTCTTTTTTCAAGAATGAACTTTTTTGCGATCAATATTCTTTTTTGAGTATCTGCTTGTTCCTCTTCTTTGCTATCAAGTGTAAGAGTCTCATCAAGTGAGATGATATCATCTACGCTTGGTATTTCTTCTTCAATAGTTTCGGTTACTTGTGGTGTTTGCTCTTCTTTCGTTTCCTTTGAAGCGTTTGCTTCATTGAATTTCTCTTTTTTCTCTTCAGACGTTACTGTCTTGGCTTTGTCGGAAAGGAATTTATTAAGAATGTAAAGCAGTTCACTTGTCTCAATTGGTTTGGTGATATACTCATCCATCCCTTCTCCTAGAAATCTCTCTCTGTCTCCTTTAAGGGCGTTGGCTGTCAATGCCACAATAGGTACATGAGGGACTTCATCATCTTCTTCATAGTCAAGAATTTCATGTGTTGCTTCAATACCGTCCATTACCGGCATCTGAATATCCATAAAGACAAGGTCGTAATTGTTGTTTCTGCGTTTTTCAAAAGCTTCAAGACCATTGTTGGCAAGTTCTACGGTAATACCGTGTTCTTCAAGGATACGTTTGATCAGTTTCTGGTTAATAATATTGTCTTCTGTAACAAGTACTTTTGCATCGAACATAGTAGCATGTGTCGGAAGGGACTCTTCTACAAGTTGAGGTACACTATCAGCACTTTTAATAAGTACTTCTTTGATTTTGGTTAGTGTAACAGGTTTAAAGACAACATTGCTTTGGTCAATGTCCATTGCTTCAATTTTATTACGGCTTGTGACATTAGCAATAACAATCAGTTGTGATTTGTCAATATGGGCAATCGCATCGATAATATTTTGTTTTGCCTTGTCTACATCGATCCAATATGTTTTACATTCGTTAAGTTGACTGAGATCCCGAAGTTCATCAATTGTTTCAAAATGTTTGACTTTGGGACCAAAGTATTCAAAATAAGAGGCAAGATAGCTGTCAAGTTTTGTAGGAATCTCCTGCTGGTACTTGCCAATGACCATATCTGTAAATGCATGTGCATAGTTTGTTTCAGTTGAAATAACTTCTTCAAGAGGAATGGTAAAATAGAAAGTTGTTCCCTGTTCTTTTGCACTTTCAAGTTCAAGTGTACCACCCATAAGTTCGACAAACTGACTGGAAATGGTCAATCCAAGACCTGTACCACCATATTTCCTTGTAACGGAGACATCAGCCTGAGAGAAAGCATCAAAGATACGTTCCTGCTGATCTTTTGTCATACCGATACCGTTATCCTGTACCAGGAACTTGATACGAGGCATTCTGTCATCTTCGTCCTGTACTTTATGAATTTCAAGATTGATCTCTCCACCGTAAGAGGTAAATTTAATTGCATTACTGAGAAGATTAATCAGGATCTCTTTGATTTTGGTAGGATCCCCTTTAAGTTTTGCATTAATTGCAGGGTCCATATAGAAGTTCAAGTCAATATTTTTCTCTGCAGCACCTACTGCATAGGTTTCAACAGCACTTTCAAACTCTTCTGCTGCATCAAATACAACATTTTCTATCTCAATTTTATTACTTTCAATTTTTGAAAGGTCAAGAATATTATTGATAATACTAAGCAGATTTTCTGAACTTTTATCAATAATGGCAAGAAATTCTCTTTGTTCATCATTCAGGTCTGTACTTCTGAGTATTTCTGTAAATCCGACAATACCGTTCAACGGTGTACGGATTTCATGAGACATGTTGGCAAGGAAAAGAGATTTGGCTTCATTTGCCTGTAAGGCTGTCAGTTTATCTTCTTTAGCTGTCTCTACCAGCGTTTCAAGGAATCGGTAGGCCTCTTTTGTCCCTTCATGGGTATCGAGATCAATATTTTCAATGTAAGCTGTGTCTGAGGCAAGATAGTGATCGCTGCTTTTCATTTCATTGACAGCCTTGTTCAGTACATCTTCAAGTTCTTTAATGTTTCTTGTAATATCCTGAGTGGTTGTGTAGCCCATATAAACCAGAATCAAGCTTAGAAGAAGAATAGCAGATGCAATAGAAAGCAGTGTTAACTGTTCTTCAAGGTATGCTTCACTTTTTTTCCAAAGTGTATTTGAAACAAGAAGTTCTATTTTACTAAAAAGTGATATTTTCTGTGTTTGCAGTTTAAACCAGTCAATAGGTTCATCTGCATAGTCTCCGTTATCAACATCAGTTTGAATTGCTGATGACATTTGAGCGAGTTCTGTGAGCATCTCTTTGGTTTTTGGCTTATTGAGAATATGATTGATCTCCTGATGCAATTCCTGGTCAGTGATGCTATTGAGATCAAAAATATTTGCTTTGGTTTTAAACTTGTCCCAAAGAGCGATCTCTTCAAATGACATAGAAGCTCTTTTTGTCATATAGTAAGAAACGAAGCCTCTTTCAAGTCCGGTATTTTCTTTAACCGTATATATCTGGGTTAATGTTGAGATCAAAGAAGAGATTTCTGTGTTTAGGGAAAAATTCTTGATCTGAAGAAGATTGTTAAGTGTTGGATGTGCCAAAGTATCGGTATAGCCCTTGAAAAAGACTTTGTTAAAAGGTGTTCCCGGTGTGTCTGCATCTTTTCTGATATTTTTTATTTTTGGAAGATTGCCTAGAAGTTTTTGATATTTTGCGGTATCAAGAAGTCTGCTTTCTCCTAACATATTTAGGAGAAAAGGAATATAACTTGTATCAGCTGTTCGGAGAGAATGTTTGAGCTGTGTAAAAGATTTATCGGTCTCTTGACGCTGCTTTTGAAGTGGTTCTGTGAATGTTTTTCTATTGCTCCCCATATAAAGAGCAGTTAAGCCACGTTCTTTACCTATGGCAGTTAGAGATTTACTTAAAACGGCATTGTTTGTCAGTACAGTTTTAAGTGCATTTGCCTTTTCAAAGTTTACATATGAAGTTATAAAGAAATAACTTGAAAGTATAATAAGCAGTACAATAGGTACCATCGCTACTAGTTTAAGTCTATTACGTATAGTCATTGTCTAAATTCCTTTTAGTGTTGTGATGTAAGATTAAATTGGGTTTCAAAGGCGATAAAATGTGCCCAATACTCTTTGATCAGTGTGTCTAATTTACTAGGATCATCGCAGAACTGAATTTCGTAAAGTGTATCAGAAAGAGGATTGATACGCAAATTGCTGGCAGTTCCTTTCAGTAAATGCCCAATTTTCTGAATTGTATCGAGATCACCTTTTTCATATGCTTGAAGCATTTTATCGGTTTCTTCATGTGCCTGTTTAATAAAGTCATGAATAAATTCTTCAATCAATTCAGCAGGAAGGCTTAATTCATCAGCAGCTTCCTCAACACGAAAATCAAAGTGGATGGGTTTTACATCAGAAAGATCAATTGTACCGAAACCTTTAACCTCTTCAGTAGTATTTAAGGCTTCTTCAGGATTTTCTATGGAAAGTTCGTTTTCCTCTATCTCTATTACTTCAGGTTGGGAAGTAGTCAATCTGCTTAGTGTATGATAAAAACTTTGGATTGAATTTTCGATATCTTCATCTTCTGTGTATTTCAGCTGTTCAATAATTTCTGTGATAACAGGAAGGCGCAGTACATTGGAAAGATGGAAAAGTGTATGTATTGCAGCTGTACGTTTGGTTTGATCATTACTTTTAAGATCATCTTCAAGCGTAAGGGCGGTATCTATATATTCGGTTAAGAAAGTATTATAATCTTCCGAAGTAATTCCTATACTTTGTGAAATCTGTTCAACATCTATATATATTGGAGTATTGGAAGTGGACTTTTCTTCTTCAATTTTTCCAATAGTCTCTTCTGCATTGTTTGGCAAGATAAGATCAAAAAGATCTTCCTCTTCTGTAACAGATGATTCTTCAGCAGTTTCAGGTGTTATACTGCTCTCTTCTGTCTCTGTACTCTCTTCTTTGATACCGAAGAGCTCTTCTTCATCCAGTTCATCCAAAAGAGAGAATTCAACTTCTTTGTCCGGCTCTTCCTCTGTTTCGGAGAGAAGGATCGGTTCTTCAGCTTTTTCAGTTTCATCTTCTGTGGGTGTTTCACCTTCTGTTTGTAGAGTGAACAATACTTCATCATCAAGATCAAGGTGATCGAGAAGTGAAATATCATCTTCGGTATCTGTAGAAGGCGATATCTTGTTTTCTGTTTCCATGGGAATGATAGATTCTTCTTTTGCAACAGAACCTTTGGTATTCAGATGTATAAGCGTCATATCTCCCAGAATACTTGAAAGAGTCTCTTTTTCTATATGGTAATGTGTCTCATTCAAAGGTGTTTTGAGTGTGACACCATCCTCTTCTGCACTAAATTCTATTGCATCGAGTGCCATCTGTTTATAAAGAGCATCGATATTATTTACTTCCAACTTTTCTAGAAGATTGGAACTTGCAGCGATCACGTGACCGTTATGGTTAATTATGTAATACATATTTTGAACAACTCCTTATTTACTTTTTTTCATCTTCGACCAGTGTCTTATAGACAGGAATAACCTCTTTGATTTCAGCCGGGGTAGCAGGTCTTCTTGCCGCAGTATATCCTACAATCTTACCATCATTATCTGTTACTGGAGTGATATGTGAATACACCCAGTAGTAGAGACCGTCTTTTCTGAGGTTTTTGACAATACCTGTCCATTCCTTGCCAGATTTTAGGGTGTCCCACAATTCTTTAAAAGCCACCTTTGGCATATCGGGATGTCGAACAATGTTATGGTTCTTCCCGGTCAGTTCCTGTTTTGTATATCCGGCAATTCTACAGAAGGTACGGTTTGCATAAGTGATAATACCTTTCAAGTCTGTCGAACTTACGATCAAACCACTTTCAAACTTAAACTCTTGATCTATAGGATCAGGTCGTGTCATGAATTTTCCTCCCTTGTTTTACGCAATCCCTAGGTGCAGATTACTAAAATCCATAATAAGACTTTATAACAATTAATCTAAAAATGCCATGAAAAAGTAGACAGTTTTAGTAAAAATTCTTAAATAGACTGCAATTTGTCATTATTATTTTTAATAATATTGGAAATTTTTTTATTAGTAACTTTCTCTATCTCAGCAGATGAAGCATTTTGGATGGCATCAAATGTTCCAAAATAGTCAATAAGTTTTTTTACTGTGGCTTTGCCAACTCCTTTTTTATTGAGTAAAGAAATTTGTATATCTTCTTTGCGTTTTTTGTTTTGGTGATAGGTGATTGCATAGCGGTGTGCTTCATCCCGTTGTCTCTGAATCCAGTGTAGGCGGCTGTCACCGGGTTTGAGCTCAAGTATGCCGTTGAGAGTATAAAGTATATCTTTGGCTGCACCTTTGGCCCGGTGGGCTTTGGCATCAAGTTTCTCTTTTGCAATGGCGATGACATCAAGGTTAATCTGTGCTTCTTTAAGCAGTGAACGTGCAAGGTTAAGGTTGGCCTGTCCTCCGTCAAGTATCCAGAGATCCGGTGCGGGATGGGTGGTGAAATGATTGATACGTCTTTGAAGCATCTCTTTCATCTGACCATATTCGTCTCGTGCGTGCAGTTCATAGCGCCGGTAAGCACTTTTGTCCCACTTGCCTTCATCCCAGACAACCATGCCGCCTACGGTTGCAGCTCCCATCATATGTGAATTGTCAAAAGTCTCTATGCGGTAGGGAATAACAGAAAGGTCCATCAAATCGGCAATTTTCTGTTCCATGACCGTATCGTTCTCTTTGGTACGCAAAAGTTCTTTACAGTTCTGAAGGGCTAGTTTGGTCAGTTTTGTTTTTGCCCCTCTTTGGGGGGAGGAAATTTTGATTTTTTTCCCAAATCGTTTACTGAGTGTCTGTGCCACCTGTAGCGTATCTTCAAAGTTGTGTGCTGTAAGTATCTCCTGGCCGATATTGGGTGTATCAATAGTATAGAATTCCAAAAGGGCCTGTCTGTAGGCTTCATTTTCATCAAAGATATGGGTATGACGGAAGTAATTGTAGGAAGAAGAGATAATCTTTCCGTTGCGCATGAAAAGTTTGACGATCACACCCCTTTCATCCCCGTTGAGAATGGCAAAAATATCCAGATCCATCTCTTTTGCCAGATCGATATTGGAAGTGATATTCAGTGCACTGATAGCCTGAATACTGTCTCTCAAGGCAGCAGCTTCTTCAAAACGCTCCTGCATGGCAAGTGCAGCCATTTTCTTTTCCAGCGTATCGGTAAGTATGCTGCGTTTGCCAATTGCTGTTTTTGCCTGAGTGACAATATCTGCATATTTTTCAGGAGATACTCTGCCTTCACAGGGTGCCAGACACTTTTTGATCTGATAGAAAAGACAGGCTTTCCCTTCTCTCAGACAGGATTTTTTCTGTACAAGCGGGTATATCTCATACAGGGCATCAAGCAGTGCTCTGCCCCCTGTGGGAAAAGGACCGTAATAGGTGATCTGTTTTCCTCTGACAACTTTTCGGGTAATTTCAAACCGGGGATACTCTTCTGATTCATCAATATAGATATAGGGGTAGGTTTTGTCGTCACGCAGGAGAATATTGTATTTCGGTTTAAGCTGTTTAATGAGAGAATTCTCCAAAATGAGTGCATCCTCTTCACTCTCTACAACAATATATTCAAGCTGTACGGCTTCGTGAAGCATTTTGAGTATACGGGGACTTTGGGCAGGATTCATCCCAAACTCAGGAGTAAAACGCCAGTAACTCTTTACCCGCTGTTTCAGGTTTTTGGCTTTACCGACATAGAGCAGTTTTCCTTTTTTGTCAAAATATTGGTAGACTCCGGGAGAATCCGGCAGGGATCTGATTGTGTTCTTCATTGTTTTTGTGCTGCTTCGAGTTGTGACCGTATATAGGTTTTTGTCTCTTCGAACTTTGCTCTGAGCCCTTCATCCTGACTTTTGATAGGAAAATCACTTGAGGCAAGTTCATGATAATAGGGTACAGTAGATGTTTCTGCTTCATTTTGAACGATAGAACGGTATTTGCTGTGAAAGATGACGATCTTTTCTGCATGCAGCGTTGTACATGCTTTGTCAAAAGAGGAGAGTTGGGTTAATACACTCTTTAATATATCTTTATTATAATTGAGTTCCATTTTGAAGCCCGGATGTGTTACGGCAACGAAAAGCGTATTGTTCTGGATATAGACAAAAGCAATCGCTTTTTGCCACTTGGCACCAAGCAGAGAGAGGAACTTCTTGTAGCAGCTGTGCTGCTTCAAAGATTTGAATTGAGGTTGGTCGGTAAGATGAGAGAGAATCATAGACGCTTTTTTCATGCAATAATTATAGCATCACTTTGCTGTATCGTTTTGTCAGGGTGTGGTTACAAGACCGATCCTGTCTATGTTGCAGATACAAACAGTTCACAACAAAATACAAAATAAAAGGGAAGATGTGCAGAAATATGATGTATTGATTATCGGGGCGGGGATTGCCGGCCTTTATGCTGCGATGCAGCTTCCCAAAAGCAAGAAAGTACTGGTGGTCTGTAAAGATATTCCCTGGGAATGCAATACCTTTTATGCCCAGGGGGGTATGGCAACGGCACTGGATGAGAATGATGTTCCGCTGCATGTCTCCGATACTATGGCGGCAGGTGCCTATCATAACTTAAAAGAGGCGGTCGAGATACTCTCCCGTACCTCTCTTGAAACCACTCCTGATATTATTAGAAACGGAATGACATTTGACCGTGATAAGGACGGAGATATTCTCTATACCAAAGAAGCAGCCCACTCGGTTGCACGTATTATACATGCCGGAGGAGATGCAACGGGACGCTATATGCATTATTTTATGATGGTGCAGAACAGACATCAGCTTCAGAAAAATACTCTGGTCTATGATCTGCTTATTGAAAACGGAAGATGTTACGGTGTGAAGGCAACGGTCAATTACGAGCCTACGACCATTTATGCAGATGATGTGATCATTGCTTCGGGCGGTATCGGATCTCTTTATGCCTACAATACCAATTCGAGGACGGTCTCTGCCGATATTCACGGTATCTGTGTTGAAAAAGGTATAGAACTTTCCGATATGGAATTTATGCAGTTTCATCCGACAGTTTTTGTCGATACGCCATTTGCAAGAAAACTGCTTTTGACCGAAGCACTCAGAGGAGAAGGTGCCCATGTCATTGATGAAGACGGGGAGCGTTTTCTGTTTGAATATGACGAACGCGGTGAGTTGGCAAGTCGTGATATTGTGGCACGGGGGATATTTAAACATAAACGCAATACCGGAAAACAGGCGTATCTGGACTTTTCTATGTTTGAAGAAAAATGGTTTGAACAGCGTTTTCCGAATATTACACGTACTTTTGCTGCACTGGGGTATCATTTTCCCCAGGACAAAGTACCTATTTCGCCGGCATTTCATTATGCCAACGGTGGAATCAAATGTGATGTGAACGGCTGTATTGAAGGGATGGAAGGACTATATGTTATCGGGGAAGCAGCACGTACCGGTGTACACGGTGCCAATCGTCTGGCTTCCAATTCTCTGCTTGAAGCAGTTGTTTTTGCTAAACGTGCGGTCGATCATCTTTTGGGCAGGGGACATCAGCAGATCAAAACACCTGAATTTGAGAAAGATTACGGTAATATTCTGCACAAAGAAAATGATAAATCCTATAAACAGAAACTGCGTCAGGTGATGTGGGAGGATATAGGGATTATCAGAACCACACAGGGACTTCACGAAGCAAAAAATCTGATCTATGATATGAAAAACCATGAGATCGGACGGCTGCTTCAGCTGCGTCTAAATACTGCATCTGCTATTGTAGACGCAGCATTGGCACGTAAGGAGTCTTTGGGATCGCACTATATAGAAACAGAGTAGCTTTTACATAGTGTGACATATTTATAATAGTTTAGGAGAAACAATGACAGAAGCGGCAGCAGCAGCGGGAACAGCAGCACAACATTTGGACTTGACGACGACATGGGTAGGGATACTCTCCTTTATTCTGTTTGTCGTAGCGTACTATTTCATTGCAACGGAAGACAAATACCATATTAACAAAGCCAAACCGGCACTGCTTGGCGGTACGGGTATTTTCATGCTTATCGGTGTCTATTATGCGATGAATGGTCTTGACGGGCAGCATCTCGAACATGAAGTGGAACAGCTTATCTATGAGATAGCCGGTATTTTCTTCTTCCTTATGGTGGCGATGACTTATATTGAAGCGATGATCGACAGGGGGGTTTTCTCTGCATTGCGTTATAACCTTGTCTCCAAAGGTTACAGCTACAAAAAGCTCTTTTGGGTGACGGGTCTGCTTGCTTTTTTCATCTCTCCTGTGGCTGATAACCTGACCACAGCACTGATTCTTTCCACTGTACTTATTACCATTGATAAAGAGAACAGAGCCTTTTTGGTACCGGGTGCGATCAACATTGTGGTTGCGGCAAATGCCGGTGGTGCCTGGTCACCATTTGGTGATATTACGACACTGATGGTATGGGTAGACGGGAAAGCAAGTTTTACGGAATTTCTTTATCTTTTCCCTGCATCCGTTACAGGATGGTTTGTCACAGCATTCCTGCTTAGTCGTTTTGTTCCGGACGGACAGCCTCCGTTCAATAAAGATGAAAAGAAAGCGGAGATCCTTGAAGGCGGTAAGCAGATCATCGGGCTTTTTGCGTTGACCATCTCTTTGGCAGTTATCTCCCACCAGGTACTTCATTTGCCTGCCATGTGGGGTATGATGTTCGGTCTGGCTCTTTTGAAAATGTATGTTTACAAAATCAACCAGAGTGCTTCAGGAACACAGCTTAATGCCTTCTCCTGGATCGCAAAGATCGAAAATGATACACTGCTCTTCTTCTTTGGTATTCTTGCTGCGGTAGGAGGGCTTCATTTCCTGGGCTTCCTGGAATATTTTACAGCACTCTACAATCAGTTTGGTGCAACGACTGTGAATGTCGGTGTCGGTTTCCTTTCTGCTGTGGTAGATAACGTACCTGTCATGTCCGCCGTGTTGAAGTCTAATCCGAATATGGGTGCATACACTCAGGAACAGTGGATGCTTGTCACCCTGACAGCCGGTGTGGGTGGTTCTCTTATCTCTTTTGGTTCGGCAGCCGGTGTAGGGGTGATGGGAAAACTGCATGGTATCTATACCTTTGCCTCCCATATGAAATATGCCTGGACGGTACTGGTAGGGTATCTTATTTCTGTATCTATCTGGTATTTCCAGTTTATTGTACTGCATTTGGGCTAGGAATATCTGCCGGGCCGGTCTACCGGCCTGTAGGTAATATATGAATAAGTTTTTTACGAAAAATTTATTCATATAATTATAGAAGGATATCATTTATGAAACAAGTACCAATCTTAGTCCTGGATTTCGGCTCCCAGTATACACAGCTTATTGCAAGAAAACTCAGAGAGTCAGGTGTGTATACAGAAGTGGTACCGTATCGTGAGAAAATCGAAGATATCAAAGCCAGAAAACCACAGGGCATCATCCTCTCGGGAGGTCCTGCATCGGTATATGCAGAAGATGCCTACCATCCGGATGAAGCGATCTGGGATCTGGGGCTGCCTATGCTTGGTATTTGTTACGGAATGCAGCTTATTACTCAGCACTTTGGGGGTTCTGTAATTGCAGCAGACCACCATGAGTACGGTAAAGCAAAACTGCATATTGAAAAAGAAAACTCTCCTATTTTCAAGGATGTTGCACAGGATTCTATTGTCTGGATGAGCCATGGGGACAGAGCGGAAAGGCTGCCGGAAGGTTTTGAAGTGGTAGGTACCAGTGAAAATTCTCCCTATGCAGCCATTGCCAATGAAGAGGCGCATATCTATGCCTTTCAGTTTCACCCGGAAGTACATCACTCCGTTGAAGGTACCAAACTGCTGAAGAACTTTGCCAAACATATCTGCGGATGTGAAAGTACCTGGAATATGGGGTCATTCGCCAAAGAGAAGATCGCACAGATCAGGGCACAGGTAGGAGATAAAAAAGTACTCTGCGGTGTAAGCGGCGGTGTGGATTCTTCTGTGGTTGCAGCCATGTTGAATGAAGCTTTGCCGAAAGAACAGCTCATCTGTGTTTTTGTAGATCAGGGGTTGCTGCGTAAAGATGAAGCGGAGCAGGTACAGGCAATGTTTAAAATGCTGGATATCCCGCTAATTACCATTGATGCCAAAAAAGAGTTTATGGAAGCATTGGCAGGTGTAACGGACCCGGAGACAAAGCGTAAAGCGATCGGTGAAAAATTCATTGAGGTTTTTGATGCTGAAGCGAAAAAACATACCGATGTTTCTTTCCTTGCACAGGGAACACTCTATACCGATGTCATTGAGTCTGTTTCCGTCAAAGGACCCTCAAAGACTATCAAATCTCACCACAATGTAGGCGGACTGCCTGACTGGATGACTTTTGAACTGGTCGAACCGCTTAGAGAGATCTTTAAAGATGAGGTTAGAAAACTGGGTCTAGAACTGGGCTTACCAAAAGATATGATAGGCAGGCACCCGTTCCCCGGGCCTGGTCTGGCGATCCGTGTGATGGGTGACGTGAATGAAGAGGCCCTCAGGCTGCTTCGTGAGTCAGATGCGATTATGCAGGAAGAGCTTAAGGCAACCGGTTACTATGACAAAGTATGGCAGGCATTTACTGTGCTTCTAAATGTACAGTCTGTAGGAGTTATGGGAGATAACCGTACCTATGACAATACGGTCTGTATCAGAATGGTAGAATCTGTAGACGGGATGACGGCTACGTTCGCCCATGTACCGCATGACGTACTTGAGGGGATGAGTCGCCGGATCATCAATGAGATTGACGGGATCAACAGAGTGGTATACGATATCTCTTCCAAGCCTCCTGCAACCATCGAATGGGAGTAATATTCCTTCTCTGTGTCAGCCTGTAAAAGTATGTAACTGAGAGTATGTTATAGAAAAAAAGTTATTGGGGAAAATTAATTTTATAAAATATTACAATTGGAAAAGTATTAATTATATGGTAGAATAAAATTATCACAAATATATAATTGATATGGTAGTAGATTTTGACTAAAAAAAGGAAAAACGATGTCAGAAAAATATGTTGAATATAATGAAGAACGTTTTTACAGTATGGCACGAATGAGTATTCTTCTGATACTGACGGTTACAAGTTTTTTAGTAAGTACAAGCATTTTCCCGAAAATACAACTTGTTCAATTGGTGCTTGGTGTCCTGATGATTCTTTCTCTACTTTATCATGCCCTGATTACATTTATGCCTGAAAGTTTTGTAGCGATCAGAAAAAACATGCTATTGATGATGGACTTCATAATTTTGACATTTCTTATCAATACATTAGGAAAAAATGGTATCTACCTTTTGCCACTTTATACAGTTATTGTAATGCAAAGCAGTGTAAGTTATGGACTTAATTACTATATTAGCGGAGCATTGATTTCTACAGCTTCACTGGCTTATTTGGCTATAGAATCATCCTATTGGAAAGGACAGTATGATATTCTCGTTGCCTTTGCTATTACCACACTTCTTGTTCCTCTTTTTTATATTAAATCATTGATGCGAATGGATAGAAAAATTGGAGAAGCAGAAGAAAAAATTGCTTATGTTGATCAGCTGGAAGAACAGATTGGTGTAGAGCTCAAAGGAGTAGCCGATAGAGAAGCTTATAAAAATGCGATGAAAGATTTTATAAAGAAGAAAGAAACGTTTACATTATTATTTATCTCTATTTCTCAACTTGTAGATAATAAAGAAGATGATAATATCAATGATAAACTGCTTCAAGGGATGGTTGATAAGATTAACAGTGTATTGGATGAAGATGATTTTTTTGCTAGATTAAGTCATAATGAATTTGTTATTATAAGCAGAAGACAGCGTGTTTTCTTCCGAAAATATTTACAAAAAATAGAAGACAGTATTATTTTTACACATAGAGTGAATGGGAAAAATATTACTATTGAACCAAATATTGGTGTAGCACTTTATCCTGAAGATGCCCAAAATGAAATGCTTCTTGGTAAATATGCTGATGAAGCGATGAATGCAGCCAAGGAAAAACAAAATATACATCATATATTCTATCGCGGGCTTACAAGTTAATTTTGCTATAATACGCACATTTTGAAGACAGCCAGACTTTTATAAAAATAAAAATACGGTTGTATATGCATACTAAAGGGTTATTGTGAGCGAAAATCTAATTGGTTATTTGGATGACCAGGGTAATATCATCGACACGCAGAGTGCAGGAGAGAACTGCACAGGAACACCGATTGAATTTGATAATTCAGAGAAGTCTCTTGAAATTATTAGACATTCTACCGCGCACCTTATGGCACAGGCGATTAAAGCATTATATCCTGATGCACAGTTTTTTGTAGGTCCTGTAGTCGATGAGGGGTTCTATTATGATTTTAGAATCAATGAAAAAATTGGTGAAGAGGATCTGAAAACGATCGAAAAGAAGATGAAAGAACTCATCAAGAAGAAATATAAGATCGAAAAATATGAGATCAGTAAAACTGAAGCATTGGAAAAATTTGCCAATGATGACTTGAAATTGGCGGTCCTTTCTCGTATTCCGGATGAAACAGTTTCTATCTATAAGCAGGGTGAATTTGAAGATCTCTGTAGAGGGCCTCACGTACCGGCACTCAGATTTTTGCATAATTTCAAACTGACCAGAGTGGCAGGTGCCTATCTGGGTGGAGATGAGAATGCCGAAATGCTGACGCGTATCTACGGTATTGCATTTGCAGACAAAGAGTCACTCAAAGCCTATCTGACGATGATGGAAGAGGCCAAAAAACGTGATCACAGAAAGATCGGGACTGAGATGGAACTCTTTATGTTCAATGAAGAATCCGGTGCCGGCCTTCCGTTCTGGATGCCCAAAGGGGCGAAACTGCGTCATAAACTTGAGCAGATCCTGCATAAAGCGCACCTGATTAGAGGATATGAACCGGTAAGAGGACCGGAAATTCTCAAGGCAGACATGTGGAGAACTTCTGGTCATTATGCCTGTTATGGTGAAAATATGTATCTTACGGAGATTGACGGGCAGGAGTATGGTATTAAGCCGATGAACTGTATAGGGCATATTCAGATTTTTAAGCAGACACAGAAAAGTTACCGTGATCTTCCTTTAAAATATTATGAATACGGTGTGGTTCACAGACATGAAAAGTCAGGGGTACTTCACGGGCTGTTAAGGGTAAGGGAATTTACTCAGGATGATGCACATATTTTCTGTGCTCCAGAGCAGATCGCATCAGAGGTTTTGGAGGTTGTAGAGTTTGTTGATTCCGTTATGAAACTTTTCGGTTTTGAGTATACGATGGAAATCTCAACCAAACCCGAAAAAGCAATCGGAGAAGATGATGTCTGGGAAATGGCAACACAGGGGCTGAAAGATGCACTGAAGGGGAATGACCTTCCTTATACCATTGATGAAGGCGGTGGAGCCTTTTACGGTCCAAAGATCGATATTAAAATCACAGATGCTATTGGTAGAAAATGGCAGTGTGGAACAATCCAGGTTGACTTTAACCTGCCGGAGCGTTTTGAAGTAGAATATGTGGCAGAGGATAACAGTCGAAAACGTCCAGTGATGATTCACCGTGCTATCCTTGGTTCATTTGAACGTTTTATTGGTATTCTTACCGAGCATTATGCAGGAGAATTCCCTTTCTTTCTTGCGCCGATACAGGTAATTTTCGTACCGATCAGTGAAAGTCATGCAGGATATGCGTACGGGCTTAAGAAAAAACTGATTGCTGAAGGAATAGACTCGGAAGTCTATGATAAAAATGATTCTTTAAACAAACGTATTAGAACGGCTGAAAAGCAAAGAGTTCCATATGTTGTCATTCTTGGGGATGAAGAGGTGAAAAATAGTAGCGTAGCCATCCGTAATAGAAGAACACGTGAACAATATAATCTTACTCAAGATGAATTTATGGTAGAATTAACCAAACAACTTACTGAGGGAAAAATTTGAGTAGACAAAACGACAGAAACAACAGGGGCAGAAAGAAACCTGACAGTACCATTATGAATGATGCTATCAGAGCAAATGAGCTTAGGGTATTGGGAGATGACGGAGAACAATTCGGTATTATTTCAAGAGACGAGGCGTTAAAGATTGCAGAAGAGAAAGGCTTGGATCTTGTGCTTGTATCACCTGATGCCAAACCGCCTGTTGCGAAAGTAATGGACTATGGTAAGCACAAATACCAACTTGAAAAAAAGAAGAAAGAGGCAAGAAAGAATCAAAAAAAGATTGAAGTCAAGGAAGTGAAATTCTCTTGCAAGATCGCAGAGAATGATATTGCCTACAAAGTAAAACATGCACGTGAATTTCTTGAGAAAGGGAAGCATGTCAAGTTAAGAGTTTTCTTAAGAGGGCGTGAGATGGCAAATCCGGAATGGGGAATAGAAGTACTCAACCGTGTCTGGCCAATGCTTGAAGATATAGCACAGCTTGAATCTCCTGCCAAGCAAGAAGGGCGTTATATCAATATGTATGTTACACCTCTAAAGAAATAACTTATACTATCTTTCAATTCCCTAACATCCTATTATTATGATGCTGGGGAAAATCTGTTAAAATTATTTATCTATATTCTTTTAAAGAAGCAGATGTTATTCTGCTTCAAGAATAGCACCGTTGCTGGCATTGGTAACAAGTGCTCTGTATTGTCTTAGCCATCTGCTTTTCAGTGGTTTGACAATTGGGGTAAAATCTGCTTTTCTTTTGGCGATCTCTTCATCACTGAGTTTTGCTTCCAGTATGTAATTATCTACATCAAGATGGATCTCATCGCCGTCTTTCAGCAGGGCTATAAGACCTCCTTCTGCCGCTTCAGGGCTTACGTGACCTATGCTGGCACCTCTGGTTGCACCTGAGAATCTTCCGTCAGTAATAAGGGCGACTTTGTCACCCAGTCCCATACCCATAATGAGGCTTGTAGGGCTGAGCATTTCTTGCATTCCCGGTCCACCTTTTGGACCTTCATAACGGATCACTACAACATTCCCTGCCTTGACCTTTCCGCTGAGTATACCTTCAATGGCTTCATCCTGTGAATTGAAACAGACTGCCGTACCGGTAAATTCTCTATCGCCAATAATACCGGCTGTCTTGATCACGGCACCCTGTTCTGCAAGGTTGCCGTACAGAATGGCCAGGCCGCCTACTTCAGAGTAGGGATTGTCAATGGTATGGATGATTTCCGTATCGAGAATTTTTGCATCTTTAATACGTTCCATCAGACTCTCTCCTGTTACGGTAGGGTTGTCCAGAAGAATGTCATTACCTCTCTTGCTCATTTCATGCATGACAGCACTCACGCCTCCTGCTTTGTTGATGTCTTCCATATGAACCGTTGTCAGGGAAGGAGAGATCTTTGCAATGTGTGAAACACGTTTGGAGATGGCATTGATATCTTTGAGGTTGAAATCTACCTCTGCCTCTTTTGCGATGGCAAGCATGTGAAGTACGGTATTGGACGAACCGCCCATAGCCATATCTACAGCAAAGGCATTGCGTACTGCATTTTCATTGAGAATATTTCTCATACGGAATTTCTCTCGCTCTGCCGCATCGGATTTGGCAATTTCACAGATGCGTCTTGCCGCTTTTCTATAGAGTTCGGTTCTCTCCGGTGTTAACGCCAGAATGGTTCCGTTGCCCGGCAGAGCGATCCCCATGGCTTCCATGAGTGTATTCATGGAGTTTGCTGTAAACATTCCCGAACATGACCCGCCGCTTGGACAGGCGTTACACTCCATTTCAACCAGTGTCTCTTCGGTGATCTCTCCTGCCTCGTACTCACCGACACCCTCAAAAACAGTTGCCAGGTCAATAGGTGTACCATCATTCATGTGTCCTGCTGCCATAGGCCCGCCGCTCACAAATACCGTAGGTACATCTACACGTAAAGCACCCATGATCATCCCCGGAACGATCTTGTCGCAGTTTGGTATGGCGATCATTGCATCGAGTTTGTGGGCATTCATAACCGTCTCAATGGAGTTTGCGATGATCTCACGGCTGGGAAGTGAGTAAAGCATTCCGTCATGTCCCATCGCGATCCCGTCATCCACACCGATAGTGTTAAACTCAAAGGGAACACATCCGTTCGCACGGATTTCCTCTTTAATGACTTCGGCTACTTTGTTAAGAAAAAAGTGTCCGGGAATAATTTCTATATAAGAGTTTGCTACACCAATAAAGGGTTTGTCAAAATCTTCATCTTTGACACCGGTTGCTCGCAGAAGGCTTCTGTGGGGTGCTCTGCTATACCCCTGTTTTATCTCGTCACTTCGCATGGAAAACCTTTATATTTTGTTTTAATAAATGGATTATAGCACTTTTATATTCAAAAATTACATTTTCTCTTTACATTACATTTTTTTTTGGCTATAATCGCATTCCAATTTTAGGTTAAACCCTATCTAATTGGTTGGAAATGCGGGCGTAGCTCAGCGGTAGAGCATAACCTTGCCAAGGTTAGGGTCGACGGTTCGATCCCGTTCGCCCGCTCCATAAAAAAATGAAATGAAATAATAATGGTGCCCAATAAAGCCCGGGTGGTGGAATGGTAGACACAGGGGACTTAAAATCCCCCGGTCATTGCGACCGTGCCGGTTCAAGTCCGGCTCCGGGTACCACCACCTTTTATTCAGTGGAACCATCGCCAAGTTGGTAAGGCCGCAGCCTGCAAAGCTGCTATTCGCCGGTTCGAGTCCGGCTGGTTCCTCCATATCATGTAGTTTTTATCTTTTTTAGATAAAATTCTACTCTACAAATTGTCGGGAGATGTCAGAGCGGTTGAATGTGCCGGTCTTGAAAACCGGTGAGGGTAATACCTCCGGGGGTTCGAATCCCCCTCTCCCGGCCAGCAAATAGGCACTCTAAGCCGTACTGTCAGCTGATTTGTCAGTAAACAACTTTAAATCCCTATCAACTTTCAAATGTTCACCTTTTATATACTTAGCGTAATTTTGGATAATCATCTGTGTTGTCGTGTGTCCTGTCATTTGTGCAATCTGCATGATAGAGAGATCACTATTTTTCAACATCGTTACAATGAATGTATGCCGTGTCACATAGGGCTTTCTATATGCAAGATTACACGCTTTTAAAAGTGCTCTCCACTCTCTATATCTGTTCTTACTGTGAACGCTTCCTCTCAGCCATACATTAAACAAAGTCCCAATACAACGTAACTTGAGAGCATTTAAGCTATTTTACTATTCTCATTCTCCCCACATATTCCCCACACCAAAGTACAATCCAGAGCATTGAGTAAAATTTCGCCAATTCTAATCACTAACGCAATTCCATCTCAATCAAGCAGCTAATGCCAATTCTAAATTTATTGTGTTGTACACCAATTGCTTGGTGCAGTGTTACCGATACCCCATCCTGTACAAAAATCAGTATGAGTAGTAACGTTTTCTACATCCCAACTTGATAAATTTTGATTTTTAAATCCACTTGCATACATAAACATTTTATCCATATTTGTTACATTTGAAGTATCCCAGTCTCCTATATCCTGATTGAATACGGTAGCTTCAGCGAACAACCCATTCATATCTGTCACATTTGAAGTATTCCAGGCTCCTATATTCTGATTGAATGCGGTAGCTTCAGTAAACATAAAAGCCATATTTGTCACATTTGAAGTATTCCAGGTTCCTATATCCTGGTTGAATGCGCTGGCTTCAGAGAACATTCCAAGCATATCTGTGACATTTGAAGTATCCCAGTCTCCTATATCCTGGTTGAATGTGGTGGCTTTAAAGAACATCAAAAACATATCTGTGACATTTGAAGTATTCCAGGCTCCTATATCCTGGTTGAATGTGGTGGCTTTAAAGAACATTGTATTCATATCTGTGACATTTGAAGTATCCCAATCTCCTATATCCTGGTTGAATGCGGTGGCTCCAGCGAACATATAAGACATATCTGTGACATTTGAAGTATTCCAGGCTCCTATATCCTGGTTGAATGCGGTAGTTCCAGAGAACATCGTATTCATATTTGTCACATTTGAAGTATTCCAATCACCTATATCCTGGTTAAATGCTTTGGCTCCATAGAACATATAAGACATATCTGTCACATTTGAAAGGTCAGGTATATCAGAAGCTTCTATTTGAACATTGCTACATTGGTAAAATGAAGCATTAAATGATTTCCATTGCTGGGTTCCCCATTGCTTTACAGAAAGCAATCGATCGTGATCTGGGTTGTCTTTAAAATAGATATGTGGGAAATCACCCTTTATTGAAACAGTATAATTTGTATCATTCCTATCATAAATACAGGTATAATTCCCTGTAAGTCCATTCTCCTCATATTTCCCATCATGATCACAATCTATACTGTAGTTGTAGTCCAAAGCATCGTCTGTTGTTATTTGGAACTCTCCTTGCGGACCAGAGTTAATATCGAAAACAAAAGGACTTGGCGGTGTAGGACCTGGTGCTGGGTTTGGAGTATGGTCATCCCCTCCAGAACATCCTGAAATTCCAAATATAACTACTACCCCTCCTAATAGTGCCGATAATCTTAAATTAACTACTTTCATATAAATCTGTCTCCTATTTTTAAAATAGTGTTTTTTTAATAAAACACTTATCATAAATTAAACTTACTGTGTTGTACACCAATTGCTTGGTGCAGTGTTACCGCTACCCCATCCTGTACAAAAATCAGTATGAGTAGTAACATTTTCTACATCCCAACTTGATAAATTTTGATTTTTAAATCCACTTGCATACATAAACATTTTATCCATATTTGTTACATTTGAAGTATCCCAGTCTCCTATATTTTGGTTGAATGCAGTGGCTTCAGAGAACATCGTATGCATATCTGTTACATTTGAAGTATCCCAGGTTCCTATATCCTGGTTGAATGCGGTGGCTTCAAAGAACATCGTATGCATATCTGTCACCTTTGAAGTATCCCAGTCTCCTATATCCTGGTTGAATGTGGTGGCTCTATCGAACATCAAAGACATATCTGTTACATTTGAAGTATTCCAGGCTCCTATATCCTGGTTGAATGTGGTGGCTTCAAAGAACATCGTATGCATATCTGTTACATTTGAAGTATCCCAGTCTCCTATATTCTGGTTAAATGCAGTGGCTGCAGCGAACATCATATGCATATTTGTTACCTTTGAAGTATTCCAAGTTCCTATATCCTGATTAAATGTGGTAGTTATAGCAAACATAAAAGCCATATCTGTCACATTTGAAGTATCCCAGGCTCCTATATCCTGGTTAAATGTGATGGCTTCAAAGAACATCCCATTCATATCTGTCACATTTGAAGTATTCCAATCACCTATATCCTGGTTAAATGCTTTGGCTCCATGGAACATATAAGACATATCTGTCACATTTGAAAGGTCAGGTATATCAGAAGCTTCTATTTGAACATTGCTACATTGGTAAAATGAAGCATTAAATGATTTCCATTGCTGGGTTCCCCATTGCTTTACAGAAAGCAATCGATCGTGATCTGGGTTGTCTTTAAAATAGATATGTGGGAAATCACCCTTTATTGAAACAGTATAATTTGTATCATTCCTATCATAAATACAGGTATAATTCCCTGTAAGTCCATTCTCCTCATATTTCCCATCATGATCACAATCTATACTGTAGTTGTAGTCCAAAGCATCGTCTGTTGTTATTTGGAACTCTCCTTGCGGACCAGAGTTAATATCGAAAACAAAAGGACTTGGCGGTGTAGGACCTGGTGCTGGGTTTGGAGTATGGTCATCCCCTCCAGAACATCCTGAAATTCCAAATATAACTACTACCCCTCCTAATAGTGCCGATAATCTTAAATTAACTACTTTCATATAAATCTGTCTCCTATTTCTAAAATTTCTGTTAAATATCAATCCTGTAAACTCTTAAAAAAGCAAACTATATACTCTCTTATAATAATTATATCATAACCTAAATCTAAAAAATATTTAGATTCAAGAAAATAAATTTTTAATTCAATTCTAATTTTTTTAGACTAGTATTGGTTATATAAATAAATTTTGCTATACTGATTTTATTAAAAATAAAGGGATTTTTATGAACAGGAAACTTATAATTGGATGTGTGTCTTTGGCAATGCTTGGATTTTTGAACGGATGCAGTACACCAGATGTACCCTTTGTCAATACAGACAATACAAATGAATGTATGCAAATTGATAACAAACTTGTCAGAGTAGATCAGTTTATAAAGACAATTTCAACTATGGATGCCTCTCAGGCTTCTGAATATATTCTTGCAATGCCTGCCTATGAGATAACCAATTCTTCGGAAAAATCCAGAATGCTTAAAGATGCTCATAAGAGAAAGAGTACATTGTTGGCCCAACAGCAGAAACTTGGATGTAATGTGACAACAAAAAAATAGTATTTCAGGATTATGTCCAATGACAAAGAGTGTTTTGTACGGTACTTTTAGTTGTTGGATTTTTTTATTATCTCTTCAGGTTCTGCAAAGAAGAGTGTTTAATCAAAAATAATTTCTCCCCGATAATGCAGTTCTTTAGCCAAGCCTTTTGCCGTTTTCTTGATACATTTTGCCGCACTTGAAAGTATGAGGTCTGGCATTATCTTCTTTTTCTCAGTGCTTCTGCCATAAGAGGAATAGAGCGTTTGCCCCGTCTGTTGAGTCCCCGTTCAAAATCACTTTTACCCAAATTGCTCCACTCTGATTTTGCATCTCTTAACAGGTACAGTTTTTTCATACGTGTAGTATAACAGAATTCATGCTTTCCGTCATCTTGAATCACATTCAGGATGACACAACAAGAGTAAAAAAATAGATACTTTAGTCAGATTCACTAAAGTATCTTTCAAAAAAACTTGAAATTTATCTAAAAATATACTATAATCCCAAAAAATTAAGATGATTTAGGAGAAATACTATGGCAAAACATCAGTTTCAAACAGAAATAGGGCAGCTTCTCAAGCTTATGACCCATTCACTTTACTCAAACAAAGAGATATTTTTAAGAGAGTTGATTTCAAATTCAAGTGATGCACTGGACAAATTCAATTATCTTTCACTCACTGATGAAAAATTCAAAGAGGAGAACTGGAGTGGAAAAATTTCCATTAAACTTGACAAAGAAGACGGTTCTCTGACAATCGGTGATAACGGTATCGGTATGAATGAAGAGGATTTGATGGAAAACCTCGGAACGATTGCAAAGTCCGGAACCAAAGCTTTTATGGAACAGATGACAGGTGATGCAAAGAAAGATTCCAATCTTATAGGTCAGTTCGGGGTAGGGTTCTACTCGGTATTCATGGTGGCAGAAAAGGTTGATGTTATTTCCAAAAAAGCAGGTGAAGAACAAGCCTATATGTTCTCAACAGACGGTACGGGCGAATATGAGATCAAGCCTGTAACCAAAGAGGAACACGGTACGGTAGTCTACATTAAACTCAAAGAAGATGAAAAAGAGTTCCTTGACAAATGGAGAGTACAGGAAGTTGTCAAGAAATACTCCAACCATATCGCCTATCCGATCATGTTGAACTACACAGAAGAAGAGACAACAGGGGAAGGTGAGGAGAAAGAGACAAAAACAGTACAGAAGTCTGAGCAGATCAATGCGGCAACAGCACTCTGGACACTGCCGAAATCTGAACTGAAAGAGGAAGATTACATTGAGTTCTACAAAACCATTTCACATGGCGATGATGAACCGCTTACCTACCTGCATAACAAAGTAGAAGGTGCCAATGAATTTACAACGCTTTTCTATATTCCAAAAAAAGCACCGATGGATCTCTACAGAGCTGATTATCAGCCGGGAGTAAAGCTGTATGTAAAGCGTGTATTTATTACCGATGACGACAAAGAACTTCTGCCTCCCTACCTGAGATTTGTCAAAGGGATCATCGATTCGGAAGATCTGCCGCTGAATGTATCTCGTGAATTGCTTCAGGAGAACAGGGTTTTGGCAAATATCAAGCAGAACTCCGTCAAGAAGATCCTTGGTGCGATCAAGAAACTTGACAGTGAAAAGATGGAGATCTTTACCGAACAGTATAACAGAGTCATCAAAGAGGGGATCTATACAGACCATACCAACAAAGAGACACTGCTTGAAATTGTTCGTTACAAGAGTTCAAGTGAAGAAGGTATGATCTCTCTGGATGACTATATTTCACGTGGAGATTCTGAAAAGAAAGAGATCTATTATATTGTTGGTGAAGATGAAAAAGTACTGAGAAATTCACCGCTTTTGGAAGCCTATAAAAAGGCAAATATTGAAGTACTCATTATGGATGACAATGAAGTAGACAGTATCGTCTCTCCAATGATCGGTTCTTATAAAGAGTGGACATTCAAAGATATTACGACCATTGATGCCCCTGACAGCAAGACTGAAGAGGAGAAAGAGGAGATCAGCAAAGAGTTCAAACCTCTTACAGACAAGATCAAGGAGGTATTGGGTGATGAAGTTAAAGAGGTAAAGATCTCTACACGTCTGACCCAAAGTCCTTCCTGTGTACTCAAAGATACTTCCGATCCTATGGCGGGAATGGCAGCAATGTTTGCACAGATGGGACAGGAAATGCCGGAAATTCCTCTTATTTTGGAGATCAATCCTGATCATGAGATGATCAAAAAACTGGACAAAGTGGAAGATGAGTCTCTCTTTAAAGATCTTTCATGGATCCTGCTTGACTCAGCCAAACTTTCTGAAGGGCTTGAACCAAAAGACAAAGGTGCTTTTGCCCAAAGAGTAGCCAGCCTGGCAACCAAAGCATTATAATACCAGTAACGGCGGGCAGTTGGCCCGCCTTGACATTTTTATCTTTTTCAAGTTGACAATTACATATTTTTCTTACACATTTTAACGCATCTCATGCTATAATTTAAATACTTTAATTTACAGGAATTTTTTTGAGTTCACATATGTCACCACAAAAAAGAGCAACGGTTGTTTCTACAACAGTTGCCACACTGTTAGTCTTTGTCAAACTGACAATCGGTATTGCCAGCGGTTCGGTTGCAGTACTGGCTTCTGCCATTGATTCACTGCTTGATACGGCAGTTTCGATGTTTAACTTCTTTGCCATCAAAAAATCTGAAGAAGAACCCGATGACTATTATCATTACGGTAAAGGGAAAATACAGGCGATCGCTTCGGTAATCGAGGGGACCATTATTACCATTTCAGGGATCTATATTATCTATGTTGCCATTGAAAAACTGCTGCATGAAAGTCCTACCAAACTTTTGACCCCTTCCATTCTGGCAATGCTGTTCTCCATAGCTGTGACCTATCTGCTTGTAAAATATCTTCTAAAAATAGCAGAGGAGACAGATAACCTGGTGATTAAAGCAGATGCGCTTCATTATAAGACAGATCTTTGGAGCAATGCCGCAGTACTGGTATCTCTTGGACTGGTCTATCTGACAGGTTTTCATGCAATTGATGCACTTTTCGGTCTGGGTATAGGTGTCTATATTATCTATTCTGCCTATGAGATTATTGTAGAAGGCATTGAAATATTGCTGGATAAATCGCTTGATGGTGAAATGGTAGCCAAGATAGGTGAAATTATTTCCAATCATCCTGAGGTAACGAGTTATCACTGGTTGAAAACCAGAACAGACGGCATTACCAATTTTGTTGAGTTTCACATGGTACTGCGTCCCGATATGCTTCTGCTTGAAGCCCATCGTATTGCAGATGAAGTAGAAGAGAAAATTATGAAGCTTGACTCCAAGAGGCGATGGATGATCACACCGCATTTCGATCCGTATGATGATGAAGATATCAATACTGCGATGCTGCATGGCAAACCGCTTTCAGATCTGAAAAAAGTCACTTACTGATGTTAGAGCAAAGAGCAATCTATCTTCTCTCTCCTACACCGAGAGAAGGAACTGTCTCGCTACCGATGATTCAGTTTAAAACAGTAGCAGACCATATAGCGTTTGCTGACTGTGATACGTTGATGTTCACTTCAAAACAGGCAGTTGTCAGGGCTGATTCTATTGATAAAAACTGGAAAAACTACCCTTCTGTTGCCATAGGAAGTGCTACAAAAAAACAGATTGAATCATTGGGAGGAGAGGTGATCTATACACCAAAATCCTACTATGGTAAAACGCTCAGTCAGGATATTGTCAACTATTTTTCCAAGCGAAAGATACTTTATCTTCGTCCCAGAGAGGTTTCGTTTGATTCCAGAGGTTTTTTGGAGAATGCAGGTATTCATTTAGACGAACAGATTATTTATGAAACAGAGTGTATTACGTATACAGAGGAAGAAAAACCGGTCAAGAATGCGGTTATTATTTTTACCTCTCCTTCTACGATTCACTGTTTTCTTAGAAATTTTGAATGGGATGAAAGTTATACAGCCGTGGTCATAGGAGATGCTACCAAAGTGCATCTTCCCAAAAATACTGCGTATGCAGTCGCAGATGAGGCACTGATCTCATCTTGTATTGAAAAGGCAAAATCTCTTTAAAAAAAGTGTAAAATTATTCACTTCTAACAGCAAATAGGGTATAATCTATTTAACCTGAGTGGTTCGACAACTGTATATGGGGTCCAACATTAATCTTAGTGGGACATGTAGCAGACTGGTGTGTGGACATTTTCGTTTGAGCAGGAAAACCTGCGAGAAATTGCCCCCTAAAGGCCTGCTCTCTCCTGCACCGTTGGCTTTTTAGGGCCGACTTTGACAGAACGGCCACTCGGGTTCTTATTGGTAGTATTTCTTGCACGCATAGGCTTTCCCAAAATGCCATCGACGAACGGGGGGAGTTCGCCTTCAAGCACTTTGGAAAATCCTCTACGCACAATAAATACCGCTACTAAACATTACTAACTACAGCATGTAGCTTTTTCGGAGAAAATTATGGATATTTTGATTATAGGTTCAGGTGGACGGGAGTACTCTATCGGGTTGGCACTCAAAAATGATACGAATGTAGAAAAGATCTACTTTGCTCCTGGTAACGGTGCTACGGATGAACTGGGGGAGAATCTGAATATCAGTGATTTTAATGCATTGGCAGATTTTGTAGAAGAAAACAGTGTAGACTTAACGATTGTCGGGCCGGAAGCACCTTTGGTAGAGGGAATTGTTGATGTTTTCAACTCCAGAGGATTGACAATATTCGGTCCTACTGCGAAGGCGGCACAGCTGGAAGGTTCCAAGATATTTATGAAGAACTTTCTGGCGCGCCACAATGTCCCGACGGCCAGATATATTGAAACAGACCTGCTGGAAGAGGCATATAAATTCATCAATACACTTGAAGCTCCTATTGTCGTCAAGGCTGACGGTCTCTGTGGAGGTAAAGGAGTGATTATTGCCCAGAGCCGCGATGAGGCAAAAAAAGCGGCCGGAGAGATGCTTTCGGGAAACTCTTTTGGTGAAGCTGGAACTTCTATTGTTGTAGAAGAGTTTTTGGATGGTTATGAACTGTCTGTTTTTGCGATCTGTGACGGGAAAGATTATGTGGTTCTGCCTGCCGCCCAGGATCACAAGAGACTGTTAAACAATGATGAAGGACCCAATACAGGCGGTATGGGTGCCTATGCACCGACTCCTCTGGTAAATGATGAAATTTATGCAAAACTGGATGAACGCGTCATTAAACCGACGCTTAAAGGGATGGAAGAGGAGGGGATGCCGTTTACGGGTGTACTCTTTATCGGTGTGATGGTGGTTAAAGGGGAACCGATCATCCTTGAGTACAATGTACGTTTCGGTGACCCTGAGTGTGAAGAGTTGATGCCTTTGCTTAAATCCCCTGCAAGTGAACTTTTCTATAAAGCTGCAATAGGTGATCTTAAATCAGCCAAAATCGAATTTTATGATAAATATGCGGTAGGTGTGGTCATGGCAAGTAAAGATTATCCTTACAAATCCTCTCCTGCTGCTGAGATCATTGTAGATGATATTCACCATCCTGACCTTGAAGGGAATGCTCATATCTCCTATGCCGGGGTTAGTCGTGGAGAAGACGGTAAATTGTATGCAACGGGTGGACGGGTACTTGTCTGTGTAGGCTTGGGTGAGAGTATCGCCCAGGCACAGAAACGTGCCTATATGCTTGTAGGTCAGGTACACTTCGCCGGGAAACAGTGTCGTACAGATATTGCCTACCAGGCACTTTAAGGGTCACAATGAATGAGACTTCATACGCCATTGCTTCCAATGGCAAACGTATCTGGTCATTTTTGATTGATGATATGGTGGTCAATCTTTTTTTAATGATTATCTTCTCTTCACAAATTACAGCACTGATGTCCGGTGTAACAGAAGTCAATGAAGCTTCCATCAATCTTGTCAATCAGTTTATTTTGAATAATATTTCCGTTGTCCTGGCGATCAAAGTACTTTACCATACGCTGTTGATATGGCAAAGTGGAATGACGTTTGGAAAATATATTATGAAAATTAAAGCAGTTGATATGTCTACAGGACAGAGACTCTCTTTTTTACAGGCTTTCTGGAGAGCTTCTGTCCGTTTACTTTCTGAAATGTTTTTTTATATTGGATTTCTTTTCGCCTTTTTTTCTCCTTTGCACCAGACGCTTCATGATAAACTTTCAAACTGTGTAGTGATTGATGTTTAAACGGCTCTTTCTTCTTTTTTGGCTGATACAGTCATGTTTGACAGCGGAGGAAGGAGGAGGTGCGCCTTTATCAGACAAGATAGAAATCACAGCCAAAAAACTAACTTCCACAAAAAATACAGTCAATGCAAAAGAGGGTGTAATTGTCTACTATCAGGGATCCGTAATCAGTGCAAACAGTGCATACTATAATAAAGAGACACATTTGCTTGTGTTGGATGGCAATATTGAAGTAATTGGGTATAAGGGTACCAAAGAGCATACACAGCATTTGGAAATTCATACTGATACCAAAGAGGTAGATTTTAAGGAACTTTTTTTTATTACCAAAAACGATATATGGCTTTTTACACAAGAAGCAAATAAAAAGGAAGGAAATTATACGCTTGATGAAACAATCTTTTCAAGTTGCGAGGTGACAGACCCAACTTGGAAAATGGTCGCTTCTCATGCAGTATATGACAGTCAAGATAAATATATGAAAGCCTATGATGCCAAAATGTATTTTAAGAATATACCTGTATTTTATACTCCCTATATGGCATTTTCTACAGACAGACAACGAAAATCAGGATTGCTTTTTCCTTTTATCGGTTATAGAGAAAATGAAGGTTTCCTTTATGAACAGCCGATCTATTGGGCAATTAATGCCGGTATGGATCTTGAGTTAAATCCACAGATACGTACCCAAAGGGGATATGGTATGTACGGTACTTTCCGTTTTGTGGACAGTGCATACTCTGCTGGAGGTATCAGACTGGGATATTTTCGGGATAAAAAGACATTTCAGGAGAGTGAAGGTACAGCGGATATTGATCATTACGGTTTGGAAATGAGATATGATTCGACAAAAATCATCAGTGACCTTTTCCCTGAAGGTTTTGAAGATGAACTCTATCTCAATGCGATCTATCTGAATGATATTGAGTATCTTAACCTCCAAAAGAGTCAATTCAGTACTTTTGGTCAAGAGCCTATTCAGGAGTCTAGACTTAATTATTTTTTGACTAACAATGATTATTATTTTGGTTTGAATGCCAAATATTTTATTGATACCAGACTAACAAATAATGATACAACGATTCAACAGCTTCCGGCAATACAGTTTCATAAATTTTTAAATCGTCTTATATGGGATAACCTAACCTACAGTATAGATATTCAAATGAAAAATTTTGACAGACCAGAAGGTGTAACAATGAAGCAGGCAGAAATGAAAGTTCCTTTTGAATTTACTACAGCATTTCTAAATGACTTTGTCAATCTTTCTTTAGGAGAGACATTTTATTATAATAAATCATTCTTTGGGAATGGCGAGTATCGTTATGATGAGTTTGAGTATTTCAATAATTATCACAGTGTCAAACTTTTTTCTGATCTGACTAAAAAATATGACAGTTTTATTCATGTTCTTCAACCGTCACTTGAGTATATATTGCCGGGTATGGAGTCTCAAAGTCCGGTTGATTTTAATGATTTAAGCCAGGAACAGAAAGATCTTTTTGTAGTGGGACAGAAAGAAGAATATATCGCTTTATCGCTCAGCCATTATTTTTATGATACAAATATGAATTTAAAGTTCTATCAGAGGATTTCTCAGCAATATTATGTAGACAGAGAGTATAAATTGGCTGACATCCGTAATGAAATGCAATATAATTGGAAACAATGGCAGTTTTACAGTGATATTATTTATGCCTGGGAATTTAATGAAATACGAGAATCCTCTACCCGTGTTTCTCTTTATGAACAGGGGTATAATTTTTCACTCAGTCACACATTCAAGCAGCAGCTTGATGATAATATTACAACTGTCTCGTCAAATGACATTAATTTCAATTTTGGATACAGTTGGGATGAACATTTGCACCTAAATGGTGGAGTAACATACAATATAGATACTTCCGAAAGCAAACAGTGGCTTCTGGGAGCTGCCTATAAAGAAGATTGCTGGGGAGTTAAAGTTGCCTTGAGACAAGATATAACACCAAGACCTGAGGGAGAATCGACGATAGATAACAGTTTTTATATACAGTTTGATTTTACACCGTTTGTGAGTTTGGGGTCAGCGAGTTTTGAGAGATGATATCACCGGAAGAAGAGATTGAAAAAGCATTGGATATACTGGAGCTTCCCAAGCTGATCACCAAAACAGATATCAAACGTCAGTATCGCCATATTGCAAAAAAAAATCATCCTGATCTTGGAGGTGATCCCCAAAAGATGGAAGAGATTAATCATGCGTACAAACTATTGATGAAGTATATAGAAGAGTTTCGTTATACTTTTGATAAGAATGAAATAAGCAGACAATTTCCCGGAGCACAGCATGCAGAACAGTTTAAACCCTGAAACATATTTTGACAATAGAAAAGATGCGGCAGAGAAGTTGATTGAAACGTTACCGCTAGAATTACTTCGCAGTAATGAGACAGTTGTTATCGGTGTCAGTGAAGGCGGTGTCTATTTCGCAGATCAGATTGCCAGAGCAACAGGTGCACAGATGGAATTACTTTTGAGTGAACCTATTATGGCACCCAATAATCACGAATTGGCTATTGCAATGATTTCAGAAACAGAAGACCTTGTCATGCATAAAGCATTGATAGATTCTTTTGGTATCAATGATGATTATGTCTATGCCGAAGCAGAAAGAAAATATGAAGAAGAGGTTCTTTCTTATGTCTACAGATACAGAAAAGGAAAAGAACTGGTTTCTTTAAAAGGAAAGTATGTAGTACTTACAGATGAGTGTATAGAGACAGGGTTGACCATGATGGTAGCACTTAAATCTATGATCGGAGAAGAGGCAAAAAATATCTATATTGCTACACCCATACTTGATACGACAGTCTATCAGAATCTGCTTTCAGTGTGTGACGGTGTTTTCTGTCCTTATAAGATTCAAGACTATATTTCGATAGAATACTATTATAAATCGTTTACGCCTTTGACATATGAAGATGTTATGGAGATCGTAGAACAGAACAATACCAATGGGTTACCCCAAGGGTGAACAAATAAAAAGGAAAAGATAGCATGAGTGAACAGATAATCGAGATCAATTTGAACAATCTTGAAGAAAAATATGAATTTGACAAAATAGCCAAACAGGCAAGCGGTGCAGTGATGTACAGACAGGGAAAAGCGGTGCTTATTGCTGCGGTTGCAGTAGATGAAAAGGCTGTAGAGGAAGATTTTCTTCCTTTAACAGTTCAATATATGGAACGCTCTTATGCAGCGGCAAAGATTCCGGGAGGGTTTATAAAAAGAGAGACAAAGCCGGGTGATTTTGAAACATTGACTTCCCGGATCGTGGATCGTTCCCTGCGACCGCTTTTCCCTAAAGGGTTCCATTATCCTGTTACTATCTCTGTGATGGTTGTCAGTGCTGACAGTGAGGTAGATATGCAGGTTGCGGCACTCCATGCAGCCAATGCGGCTCTCTATGTTTCAGATATTTCGGTACAGCGAAGTATTGCAGCAGTCAGAGTAGGGAAGATTGATGACAGTTTGATAGTCAACCCGACCCTGAGTCAGCAGGAAGAGAGTGTACTTGATCTGCTGGTAGTAGGTTCTGAAAAAGATATTATCATGATAGAAATGCGTACAATGGCATCAGAAAAAATTGATGATATTGAAGTAGATATGATCGATCCGATGATGGGTGGTATGCCGTTGATCCTTGAGCATCAGGAGTGTAACGAACTTGAGAATGAAGCACTTGTAGAGGCGATTGCCCTGGCGGGTAAAGCCATAGAAGAAGCGAGTATGACATTTGAAAAAACATTTGCTCCTTTCATGAGGGAAGGGTTGAACCTCTCTCTGGCAGAAGAGAATGTCGATGAAACGCTTTATGCCTATATAGAGAACAACTATAAAGAGGCTGTAGAAAAAGCGATTGCACACATGGCAAAAAGCGAACGTTCTACAGAACTCAAGAAGATTCGTGCAACTATTATGGAAGTTTTGGCTTCAGAAGGCAAAGAAGTTGAAAAAGAGCTGGTCTCAAAAGTACTTGAAAAGTATAAAGCGACAATTGTGCGTTCTATGATTCTTGAAAAAGGAGTACGTGCGGACGGACGAGAGCTTGATGAGGTCAGACCGATCAGTATTGAAACGAATATCCTTCCTTCGGTACATGGTTCCTGTCTCTTTACCCGAGGTCAGACGCAGGCACTTGTAACGGCTACGCTGGGTGATAAAAAAGATGCTCAGATGTTTGAACTGATTACCGACAAGAATACACAGTCAGAGAATTTTATGGTACATTACAACTTTCCGGGTTATTCGGTAGGGGATGCCAAATTTATCGGTGCACCTGGGCGCAGGGAACTGGGACATGGAAATCTGGCAAAAAGAGCCCTTGAACCTGTGTTGCCACTTGGGTATGACGGTACGATCCGTCTGGTCTCGGAAGTACTTGAAAGTAACGGTTCTTCTTCTATGGCAACCATTTGCGGGGGTGCTTTGGCACTCAGAGCAGCAGAAGTTGAAATGGTAGAACTTGTAGCGGGTATTGCAATGGGGCTTGTGACAGATGGCCAGAAGTACGCTGTACTGACAGATATTATGGGACTTGAAGACCATGATGGAGATATGGATTTTAAAGTGGCAGGAACCAGAAAAGGAATTACCGCACTCCAAATGGATATCAAACTGGGAGGGATCGATCTTTCCATTTTGAAAGATGCATTGGAAAAAGCGGCCAAAGGGAAAAAACATATTCTTGATCTGATGGAAGAGGCAGAACAAAATATGACCGTCAGCCAGGCACTTCCAAGTACGGAATTTTTCTCGGTTCATCCCGGAAAGATCGCAGATATCATAGGCAAAGCCGGTGCAACGATTCGTGATATTATTGAAAAATTTGAAGTAAGCATTGACCTTGACCGTGACAAAGGCGGTGTGAAACTCTCAGGACACGACAAAGAAAAGGTGGCTGCGGCCAAAGAGCATATTGAGAAGATCGCCAGTGCACCTGTCAAAAAACAGATGAGTTACGAAGTAGGCAAGAGTTATGAGGGGAAAGTCAAGCGCATTGTTGATTTTGGTGTGTTTGTAGAGATGCCTGATGGTTTTGATGCGCTGCTTCATATTTCAAAAGTGGCCAAGGAACGTGTCAATGATCTGCATGAACGATACCATGAGGGTGATGATATTACGGTGGTGGTAATGGAACAGAAAGGAAAAAAAGTAGAGTTGGCAACACCGGAGTACTTGGCATAAACAGGAAGCGTAATTTTTACGCTTCTTTGAAATTTGTCTAATCCATATTGGGTTTGACAGGCTTCATTGTTCTAAGATACGCTTTAATATGCGCAGGTGTCTGGGAATGCTCTTTGTATCCGGCTTTTCTCAAGTCATAGTAGACAAAGGGCAGATAATGCTCTCTGGTCACGACTACTTTTGTTTTCCCTTTTTGTGCCCAGTTAAACATGGTTTTTGCCCCTTTTTCCCCGACATGGATACAGCCGTGAGACATCGCGTCATCATTTCCCATATGAATGGCATGCCCTTGCTGTGTAAACCAGAGGGAAAAGTCCATATTGTTGATCCCTCTGGGGTCGGGATGTGCTTTTGACATATAAAAACGCTCTTTCCTGAAAATGGTAAATATCCCAGAGGGAGTTTCATGTCCTTTTGCTCCCGAAGAGATGACGGCAGCCCACCATACTGTACCGTCTCTGTCTATGGCGTAGGCAGCACCATCTGCTCCTTTTTCTCTAAGTGATACCACAATATAATCCTGACCTTTGAGATCTACGATCTTTTCCTGTCCTTTGTCAACTACAGCAAACCTGCTTTTACTGAGTGGAAATACTTTGCTTGCAGGATCTCCTGCCAGTGCAAACTGTGATGAAAGTATGAGTGCGATCCCTGTCATTAAGAGTTCTCTCATTTTGGCTCCTCTGTTAAATATCAGTTATTATAATCACTTTGCCTGCTGCTTATCATTAAATAACATTTACTCTGATATAATTTTTTAAATTATCAATAAAAAAGGAAAAAAATGAAACGAATTTTTTTAACGGCAGTAGCATTGACAGGTATATGGTTTTTTACAGGATGTACAGCTTCATCTGCTTCTATACCAGGACAACAAACACCTGATTTTAAAACAGGAATGCATGATGGATGTACAACAGCAACCGGAGAATATACAAAGAACAGTGAGATGTTCCGAAACAATCCTCAATACCATGAGGGGTGGTTCTATGGACGGAAGAAATGCAACCCTTCTGCTTCAAAGAAGTAGGATTGTTGCAAACAGCTTAAAGAAATTTTCTTTGAATATCAATAAGGAGAAGATACTCTTTTGTAAACCAGTGTATCTCCTTCATAAAAAGGCTGATAGTATTCATTGTGACATTTTCTGTATGCTACGCCTCTAACAGAAACTGTTGTACAGCTTGACGGGATAGTGGATGCGGCAATGATAGAACCGATTGCCAGTCCTGCGGCAAAAGGAATAATAGGCCGTCCATGGAAGTGTCCATGATGGTGGCGGGGACTTCCGCCATAATAACGATGGTTCACATTGACATTTACATTACGGTTTATATTGACATTTTTGTTAACGTTCTTGTTAACGTTTCGATTGATATTTTTACTGCCCCCACGAGATCTTGAACGTGTGCCAGCTCTTTTTGTTCCGCCGCCTCTTCTTGCTTCTGCTTGATGTAAAAGGGTAAATGTGAATTGTTTTTGTGTAGAGGCATGGCTATTATATGTCTGTGCTGATGTGACTGTTCGTACTGTAACAGATGGAGAGAAAAATCCCAGTAGCATTGTCATTACCGTAAATTTTACTAATAGTTTATTTTGTTTTTTCATACGCTGTTTCCTTTAATTTGCACTTTCAATTGAAATTTTTGATGCCCCTTTGGGCGCTTTGAAGATGAAGTTGTTTTCAGAAATATTGGGATGGGTGTTCCATTTGATATACGCAGTAGTTCTGGGCTTTCCTTTTTCTGCCGTATCAATAATGGTAAAACTTTTTACCAAAGGGTGTTTTCCGCTTGTAATCCATATATGTACTTCTCCTCCTCTATTTTTAAAGGCTACATAGTCACATTCGATACCATTGATCATACGTTTACCAAAATAGGTACTTTTGGTAAACTTGATACGTTTGCTCATATCATTGTAGACCAATGCTGCCAAAGGGGTTTTGATCCCATATTTTTTAAAAAGATAATCAAGTGCATTATTGATGTTTTTTTGTGGAAGTTTTATTTGGCCATAGTAATTAAACTTATGATCGATGATTGTAAAGAGACCATTGTGGAGATAGATTGATCTATTTTTGGTATCGCTCCTGGTATCTGCACGCAGGTCATCAGGTCTGTTTATTTTTACAGAAACATACTGTTTGTACTGTTTTGCCAATTTGCCATTTTGCATATCATCATCTGTCAATACGGCATTAAATGTATAGGTGTCCAAACCTCCTATGTACTGATACGCATGCTTTAAAATAGCTGTTGCAGACGGCTTTGCAGCATAAAGAGCACTTCCACTCAGTATCACACCCATGACTGTGATATAGAATATTCGTTTTGTCATTGTCATCACTTATCCTTTTAATATTTTCTTATTATACAAAATAGTATATCATAATTTTTAAAGACTTTTAAAACTCTGCAAACCAAAATATTTTTAGCATAAATTAAAATGATTTTAGTTATAATCGCGACGTTTATACAAAGTGACAAGTAGGGAAATCTAGGCATTTATGTTTAGGTTGCTGTATTCTTTGTGAGTATGGTTACGCTATCCGAACGGACTTTGAGAAAACAGTCGAAGAGACTATAACTCTACTTATTTAAAGGATATAAAATGAAAAAGTTTTTCTTACTTTTCTTGGCACTTGGTGCTGTTGCTTTTGCCGGTGAAGGTGAATCTATGATCAAAGCATACTCAGTAGTTGCTGCTGGTGTTGGTCTTGGTCTTGCTGCTCTTGGTGGTGCTGTAGGTATGGGTCATACTGCCGCTGCAACAATCGCTGGTACAGCTAGAAATCCAGGTCTTGGTGGTAAATTGATGACTACAATGTTCATTGCACTTGCGATGATCGAAGCACAGGTTATCTATACATTGGTAATTGCACTTATCGCTCTTTATGCTAACCCATTCATTGGTTAATCTAAAGAGACTTTAAGGTTGTGGCGGTATACTTCCGCTACAACTTTTTGTTAACCCTCATTTTTAAAGTCTGATAGTCTTAAACTATTAACCGCAAATGCGTCAGTGGTGGAACGGTAGACACGCTACCTTGAGGGGGTAGTGCCCTAGTGGTGTGGAGGTTCAAATCCTCTCTGACGCACCATCTTCTAATCTTCATTCAGTAAAGTTATATTTTTTTCTCAAATATTATAGTTTGTTACCTTAGTTTTCTATATTATTATAATATTTTTCTCTCTATCAGCCGGTTTTGAAAAATATTTCAAAAATAACAAAACTTTAAATATAGATTAATTTTTATATCAAAAAAGATAAAAAAAGCTTTAACTCCCCTGTTTAAGGGGCTTTTCAACTTGATTTAAGAATGGATTATGCTATAATATTCGCATCTCAACATAAAAGGAAGAAGAATGACAAAAGCAGAGTTTGTAGAACTTGTACAGAAAAATGGAGAGTTTGAAAGTAAAGCAGCGGCAGAGAGAGCGGTAAAAGCATTTATCGATTCTGTAACTGAAGCACTTGTTAAAAAAGAGACAGTATCATTGGTAGGTTTTGGAACATTTTCAACAGTTGATGTTGCTGAAAAGACAGGTAAAGTGCCTGGTACAGATAAAACATATACGAAAGCAGCACATACCGCTCCTAAATTCAAAATTGGAAAAACACTGAAAGATGCAGTAGCCGGAAACTAAATGTTTACTATCTTTAACTAATACAGGTTGCTTCTGCAACCTGTATCTTTTTTTCTTTTTTTATTTGTGGAAAATCTGCATGAAAAATAATACTCTGCTTTCTTCCCTACTACAAAAAATAATTTTTCTCTTTTATTGTTAAACTTATAGTTTTCTTATAGTCATTAAGTTAAATATATGTATAATCAAACAGATTCCTTAGAGATTGGTATTATTTTAGATTACTAGGGTAGGTGGGATAATATTCTAAGATTAATTAATAATAGATATTTCATCTGTAATGGATGGAGTATAATTTGGGGAAATGATTAAAAATGGGAAAAGAAAGTGACCACTATAGCGTTTTAATTGTAGATGACCATGATATTGTATGTGCAGGAGTGAAATCTATTTTAAAAAAGTATGCAAAATTTAGCACGATAGATCAAGCTGTGAATTATCAGGAATTTGTGGAACATCTTGAAAAAAAAACGTATGATATTTTGATCCTTGATCTAAATTTGGGAGATCAGCATACCATACAGAATATACGAAAACTTTCAAATAAGTTTTCTTTTATGAAAATATTAATATTGAGTATGTATCCGGAAGATCCTTATGCAATTCAGTGTATTCATGAAGGTGCACACGGGTATGTAAATAAAACAAAAGTATTGACAGAATTAGTACCTGCACTTGAAAAAATCTGTCAAAATGATATTTATATTTCAAAGGAATATAAAGATCTTTTGTTATATGGTACAGAATTGGAAAAAAAAGAAAAAACTTCTCTCTCTGAGCTTACACAAAGAGAGTTTGAAATTTATAATTTGATTGTTTCGGGGATCAGTTTCAAAGAGATTGCACGTAAATTAAATATTTCACCTAAAACAGTTTCGGCACACCATACAAATATTCTACACAAACTCTCACTGTCCAATATCAATCAGCTTATTCATTTTTCCTTACAGTATTCAAATGATCATGAATAAGAAAAATCCTATTTTATTTATCTCTATATTTGTCTATCATAAAGATATAAGGAAAGGAGTGAAAGGTGATACAAAAAAGAGTTCTTATCGTAGATGATTTCGCATATAATCTTGAATTTGAAAAAAAACTGATTAAATCCTTAATGAAAGAAGAGAATATAGTTGTTATTATAGATGTAGCCATAAGTGTAGATGAAGCATTACAGAAAATCAAGGGGAATGGTGTTTATGATGCTATGGTAATTGACATGAATCTACCGGATGGGTCTGGTATAGAGATTGCAGATGCAGCCTTGGCAAAAAGTAATAAAACAAAACTGGCGGCATTGACACTTTATCCGAGTGAATATGAAAAATATTATACACAGTTTGATCAATTTTTAAGAAAACCGATTATGCCGGTGGATTATAAAAAAAATTTTAAAGTACTTTTAAATTTGGAAGTTTGATTTGATTTTAAAATAGAGGGCTACTTTTAAGATAAGAGGGAGGTAGCAAATGAAACAGATTATCGTTACATGTTCTGAGTTTGATAAAATCGGTTTTATACCTACGGTTATCATAGGTTTTTATCAGAGTAGTATGAAAGTATCTTTTTTTGAAGATTATCAAAAACTAAAAGAACGTTTCCCTCATGTTGATATTATAGGGTGCAGCAGTGAAAGCAATATATATGATTTTATACCACATGTTTTTTTCGAAGAGAAAGATTTGTGTGTATTTTTATGTTTGGATATAGGAAAAGAAGCATATCAGATTGAATTACATACGCCTGAAAGTATTATGGAAAAACAAGAAGCAAATGGGGTATCGTATGGTGCATTGATGTTTTCCAGTCGTTACTTTCTTTCCATGGAAGAGATTATTGTGTCACTTCAAAAAGAGAAAAATATTAAACCTGTTTTGGGGGCAATTGCCAGTGTCGTCTCTTCTTCAAAAATGAAAGACGGTATGATATTTTGGAATGGTAAATATTATGCAGACCATATTTTACTTTGGTTGATTGATACTAAATGTTATATACTTGAAGGAAAGAGTATACATCATTTTCAACCGGTGGGATTTGATATGGAGGTAACAAAAGCAAAAGATAATATTTTATATGAAATAGAAAATCGTCCGGCATTGGATGTTTTAGAAGAGATTGTAGGGGATATTACTGAAGAGACAATCACTTCTTTTGACCATCCTTTTTTTCTTAAAGAAAAAGAGAATGGTAAGCTCTCCTTTACCTCTTCTCCCCTTTGCTCCATTCGTGCTATTGATAAAAAAAGGGGGACAGTTTCTCTCTACCGGAGTGTACATGAGTATGCCAAACTGAAGATAGGTGTTGCACGGGGGAGAGAAGAACAGGAAAAACAGTTAGAAGCATTTAGCGTATTTAGAAAAAGAAAAAATGCCGTTGCATTTATTTTTAACTGTGTTGGTATTAAAGCCAATCTCGGACTTATGGAATTTGTCTATCTTATGGATTTGAAAAAGAAACTCCAATTGCCTTTTATCGGATTTCACTCTTTTGGAGAAATCGGTTCGGTAGATGAAGGCAAATATTCAGTACTCCATAATCAGACTATATCTGTTGCAATACTGAGTGAGAGGGAGGGTACTGTATGCAATTGAATTCATATCAGAAAGAACAGGTTCGTGCAATTATTGATAAAGGATTTCAAATATCTGAAAGAGTACTTGAATCATTGTTAAATGATTTTAATGCTTTTCTTGTCGAAGATGACAGAACTTTTCTTTATAATGTACATTATATTCTATATCGAAAAAAAGATGTAGAGATAACACGAAAAACGCTACAGGCTATTTTGGAGATATTTGTATTTTTATATGAAGATACTTCGGATGAAGCAAACAGGAAAACAATTAAAAAACAGTTTAATCTACTTTTTGAAGTTCTTTTTATTCAGCGTTGTTATTATTCCAAAAAGATTGAGGAACGTGCAGAAACAGCACAAAAGATTCTTTTGCATACCACAGAGAGGCTAAGCGAAACAATTGAAACCCAGGAACTGATGATTGCCAATATTTCTCATGAAATGCGTACTTCACTCAATGCTATTTACGGCTATTTGCGTATTATAGATGAAAATAATACATTAAGCGGAGAGGAGCGGCAGTTTCTTCAGAAAGCCAATCATGCAACATTGGCTCTCAAATCGCTGGTTAGTGATATTTTGAATGTTACAAAACTCAACTCCGGTCAGCTTGAAATTCAAAAAGAGTATTTTTGGATTGATGAGATGTTGATGCAGTGTGTAGATAATATTGCACTGGAGTTGAAAAAGAAAAATCGTGTTACACTTTTAACCGAAATTCCGTTCCTTCCTGTTCAGGTATATGGGGACAAGGCACATATTATGGAGATACTGGTCAATCTTTTAAGCAATGCCGTAAAATATACTGATGAAGGAAGCATACAGCTTGAAGCTTCCTATGAAAAAAAATCAGATCAAAAATATAATATCTGTTTTAGTGTAGAAGATACAGGTATCGGTATGACTGAAAAACAGGTAGAAACAGCGTTTTCTGCATACAGCCGATTTAGAACAGAAAGGCAAGGGTTGGGTCTTGGACTTCATATTGCTAATGAGTTGGCAAAGAAACTTAACGGTAAATTAGAGGTTGAAAGTGTATTTGAAAAAGGAAGCTGTTTTAAATTTACAATCAATTTTAATGAAACAAAAGCCTCTTCCATAGAGGTAGAAGGGAAACATTTTTGTTTTTTTGTTGATGAATCGATTTCTACCAATAATAGATCCAGATTTGAATTTCTGAAAAAAAACGGGGCAACCGTATATGTTTTTGAGAAAGAAACTGAATTCATCAATTTCCTGTTGACAATTGAACAGTCTATTCCCAATATGATATTTGTAACAACAGAGAAAGAAGGATATGCCAAATTTGATGCATTGATTTATTATCTGAGGACACTGCCTGCATATAAGAAAACAGTTTTTGTTGCTGAAAATATACAGTCACATTTTTCTTTAAACTTTTTTGATGAAGTATATGAACATTTTGCACCTGTAACGGTATATGACAAGTTAATGATGAGTGGCAGTAAATATGATTATAAAAATGAAGAAGAAAATATCTCTTTACTCGTCATTGATGATACTGAATCAAACCTGGAAATATTTAAACTTTTTGTTTTGAAACGTTTTCCCAATATTACCATTGATCTTGCAGGCGGAGGATATGAGGGGATAGGAATGTTTAAGATCAAAACGTATGATATTGTTTTTCTGGATCTTAAAATGCCGGGATTAAACGGTTTTGATGTTTTAATGAAATTAAAAAATCTTTCAGATTTACCGCCTGTATATGCTTTCTCGGCAGATATTTATAAATCAAATCTGGAAAAAATTGAGGAATACGGTTTGCAGGTATGGTGGAAAAACCTTTACAGCCCGATAAACTGTTTAAAATTATAGAGGAGGTAATTAATGCAAAAAATTATAGATGAAACAGAAAAAGCAGCATATGTCTATCTGAAAGCATTTGGATTTGAAGAAAATGAGATAGTACCGGTTGTAGAAAAAGGCTTATCTGACCTTGAAAATACATTAAATAAACTGAGAACACTCCTTGCCTCTCCAGAGAAGGAAAATAGGGAAAAAATGGATGATATCCTCCATGCATTAAAGGGATTGCTTTTCCAAATGGGAAATCATGAGCTTGCAGAAAACATTGAGGCGCTGAGAGGTTGTGAAGATAGGCAAAAACTGTATAACTCATTAAATAATCTATTATTTTAAATTTATAAGATAAACCTTATGGATTTAGAATGAATAAGAGTGTAAACTTTGTAAATTAAAATAAATAGCAAATTGGGTAAGGTGCTGTTTTTTTGAAACTTTGGGGTGCTTTGATTCTAAATTTATTTCGAAATTAAGTCTGTTTAAGGTAGGTTTGAGAAATATGCATACTAAAAACAGGCTTTAGGAAAAACAAAGGGGGAGAATACAGTGAAAAAAACATGGGTAAAAAGTATTGGTGCTATGGCAGCAGTGATCTTGTTGATATCAGTAAATGCCGAGGCAGAACAGGCTGACGTGTCATCTATGGCTATTGTAAAAAAAACGTCTGTTTCCGATATTCTAAAACTGATCGATATTGCGGGTAAACAAAGAATGCTTTCACAGAGAGTTGCCAAAGATTATCTTTATGTGGGGGAAAAAGTTGCTGTTTACAAGGCGAAGAAGCAATTGAGTGTATCCTTGAAAAGAATGGAGGATACCCATAAAATACTGGTTGATTCCATCAATGATCCTGAAATAAAAAATTTGCTTTCTTTTGTTGAACTGAGTATGGAAGATTTTAAAGCAACGGCAAATGAACCGTTTACTCTTGATAATGCCCAGTTGATCATAGATTTGAGTGAATCTATGCTGGAAGGGAGCCAGTATGTGGTTGATTCTCTTAAGGAGAAGGTAACTGTATCTCAATCCAAACTTGTGGGAAAGTCCGGAAAGCAGAGAATGTTGGCACAGCGTATTGCTAAATATTATATCGCGTATCAGGCGGGAATCAAAGACAAGAATACTATCGATCAAATGAAGTCGGCTGTGGCAGCATTTTCCAAGGCGCAAAAAGAGCTGATGGCAAACCCAACCAATACTCCGGAGATAAACAGAAAACTGAACGAAGTTAACAGGTTATGGAAGATTGTCTATAAATTTTACTTAAATATTGAAAAAGGCGGATTGCCTTTGATCGTATTTAATACAACAGATAATATTACAGATAAAATGAATAAAATTACTGAAATGTATGTATCATTATTAAAATAAAAAGAAAGGATTTGAAAATGAAAAAACTCTTTTGTATCTATCTTTTCATAAGTATTGCACTACTCTATGGTGTAGAAGCAAATATGGTTGAATCTCATGGGCCCAAGAAATTAAAAATGACCAGAGGTGATGTCAAAATTATTGAAGCAACAGAAAATATACGTTATCTCAGTCAGAAAATGGCGAAAGAATATCTTTTTTTATATACATACCCCGAAAATACAGAAATGAAGAAAAGCCTGTATGACAGTCTTAAAAAATTGGGAGAAAATCTTCAAATTATTTCTGCTGTGACAAAAGATGAAGATACAAGCAATATATTGGAGTTTCTGGCATACAGTAAAGGGGAGATACTTACCATTATCAATAAAAAACCCACAAGTGAATATGCTAGGCTCATGCTGGATTATAGTGAAACACTGCTTGAAGGGGCAGACTCTATAGGCAGGACCTATGCATATACTTTTTCCAAAGAAGAAAAAATGCTGGTAAATGCAAAAAATGTAAAATATCTCCTTGAACGTATTACAAAATATTATATGGCTCTCTATCATGGATTCAATATGGAAAACAATCAAAAAAAGCTTGAAAATGCCATTTCTGATCTTGCACAGTACTTTGCAGAGATCAACAGCTATGAGTATCCGGCAAAAATCACATCTGCCCGTAATAAAATTGATTCTGTCTGGTATAGGGATAAAGGGATTTTAAATGATGCCGGTCGCTATTTTATACCGACCCTATTGTTTGATTCTGTTGTCTATATGGAAGAAAAAATAGATATACTGGCACTTTATCATAGCCAGAATTTATAATAAAAGTGGAGAAATATCATGAAAATAATCAGTAATAAATCGGTCTTTTTTCTTCTTTTGTTCATTGTTTTTGCAGCATTCTCTTTTTCAAGCTATTATACTTATACGCTTTATCAGGAATATACCCAGGCGCAGAAAAATACAAGACAGGTAGAATTTTTAACCAATGTTGATGCCCTGCTTGATACTTTAACCGATGAAATGTATGCAAGTGCATGTTATATGGGTGAAAAAAATGAAAAAAATCTCAAAATTCTCAAAGAGAAACGCCAAAAAGCTTCATCGGAAATAACAAATTTGAGCAGTTGGGTCAAGAAAAATTCTGACTTTTCCGTTTATAAAAAAGATATTCAGGGAATAATAAACAATCTTGACTATATTCGTTCAAAAATAGATACGTTTAGTAACGACTACTACAATATTTTCTATGATGAGTATGATGGAAATATATTTCAACCGATTATTGTAATGCTTAAGCATGTTTCCAATAAACAGATACAAAAAAAAGAGAAACATTTACTCCATCAGTTTATTGTTTTTGAAACATTGAAATATCATCTCGCCTTGGAAAAATCCTATCTTGTGTTTGTTGTGAAAAAGAGCATAGTGATGGATACGAAAGATTTGCTTGCATGGGATAAACTACAAGCAGGTAACAGTTTCCCAAATTATGATATATCTCATCTGAAAATGGATCTTTCCGTACATCAGTTTGAACGTTTGGGACTGAATGAACGTGTAGAGATTTTGTCACAATCCAATAGCGGACACTATACAGTTTCAGCTGAAACTCTGGCGCAGGTTTTTGACAGAAAGATCACTTTTGTACAGACCATACAGAATACTATTTTGAAACAGGTTGAAGATTTACTGAATGCAGCAGTAGACAGTAAAGAGAAAGTTATGATGCAATATATGTATGTAACGCTTTTCTTTGCCGGTATTCTTCTGTTCCTGCTTTATCTTTTCCGTGTGATGTATCAAGAGAAAAAGATGCTTGAAAATACATTGAAAAGTATAGAAATAGGTTTGACTCCTCAAAAGAGCCAGGAACTGAAAGAGATTATCTCTTCCCGTGATAATGGGAAGATTTATGAATTCCTCGCACAAACCATCAATGAAGCCAATGAAGCAAATAAAGAGACATTCCTTGCCAATATGTCCCATGAAATCCGTACGCCGCTAAATGGGATTATCGGTTTTACCGAATTGTTGAGAGACACGCCGCTGAACGTGGAGCAAAAAGAGTTTGTAGATATTATAAGTACAAGTTCAAACCATTTGGTTGGGATTATCAATGACATTTTGGATTATTCCAAAATGGGTGCGGGAAAACTTGAAATTGAGTCTGTACCTTTTAAAACCTTTGAAGTATTTGAAACAGCGGTAGAATCTTATGCGGCTAAAGCATTTTCCAAAGATATTGAGCTGGGTATCTTTATTGAACCTTCTATCCCACAAACACTGATGGGAGATCCGACAAAAATATCACAGGTGATTATTAATCTTATCAGTAATGCAACCAAATTTACGCCGGTACACGGTTCAATTGATATTTTTGTTTTAAAAGAGACTGAAACAGAAAATGAAGTTTCGCTAAAATTCATTATTAGGGATACAGGTATAGGGATTTCTGAGGATCAAAAAGAAAAGATCTTTGAAGCATTTTCCCAGGCAGACAGTTCAACCAGTAGAAAATATGGCGGAACAGGTCTTGGTCTTTCTATCTCCAGCCGCCTTGTCTCATATATGGGTGGAACACTTGATGTTGAGAGTGAAGTAGGTGAAGGATCAAGTTTCTACTTTACTGTGAATTTTAAAAAGTCAAAAGAGGAAGAAGAAGATTATGCAAGAAAATATACAGGCTTAAAGGTCGCAATGGTTCTTCCTTCAAAAGAAGTATACCGACAGATCGATATCAATCTTATTACCTATTTTGACTATTTGGGTGTTGATTTTCATATGTATTACGGAGAAGAGATTTTTGATTTGGATGTCTCAAAAATGCCTGATGTTCTCTTCTTTGCACAGGAATATACACGAAAAGAAGGTGAACTGGAACGCTATTTTTCTCTCCCTGTAAAGCTTGTATTGCTTACAACAGGAGATATGCAGCGTGATTTCCAGGTGCCTACAGATAAAGTAAAGAAAATTGTGTACAAGCCTATTAACTTTACCAAAATAGTCACGGTATTGGATGTCTGTACAAAAGAGGATGAAAATAAACAAATTGCCGGACCTATATCAGAATATTATGTATTTAATAATATACATGCTCTTGTTGCAGAAGATAATGTTATTAATCAAAAACTGATTACTAAAGTACTTAAAGGATTTGGTCTTGAGGTAACGGTTGCAAATAACGGTAAAGAAGCGTTTGACTTGCGTAAACAAAATGATTATGATGTCATATTTATGGATATTCAAATGCCGGTAATGGGTGGGATTGAAGCAACTGGAGAGATTATACGTTTTGAAATGCTGAATCGTAAAAAACATATCCCAATTATTGCATTGACTGCTAATGCTCTGCATGGAGATAGAGAAAAATATCTTGAAGCAGGAATGGATAACTATGCTTCAAAACCAATTAATCTTGAACATATTAATAAACTTCTGGAAGAGTATTTCCCTACGCATATTGTAAAAAGAGACAGTAATGAAAATGAGGATAGTACTTTTACCCAAGAGACGACAGTATCCAAATCAGATATATCTATGGAAACAGCATCAAAATCTGATATAGTTGATGCGGAAAACAATACAATAACTCCTCTACCTACCAAGAGGATAGAAGAAGATATTTTACTTTATTATCCTCTCCCTCTTGTCGCAAATATCTATTTTAAGATATTGGAAAATTTAGGGTATAGCGTTGACAAAATAATGGATGAAAATCTCTTTTTTGATAGGTTGGAAGAAAAACAATATAAATGTGTTGTATATTACGGTTTACCTTTTATCAAGTTTTCTTCCCTAACAAAACAACTGATATCGGATAATGGGGCTGAACAATTGATAATAGTGAAAAATGAAGAAGAAGCTGAATACTTTGACAATGAAGTTTTTAAAGAGGGAGAAGATGTTTCTCTTTTAGAAGAGAAACTGAATAAATTGTTAAAGTAAACAATGGTCTATCTGGTATAATGACAGAAAAAAAAGAGTAGTAATGGATTTGAAAAATACAATAGGATTGGGTGTTGCTGGTAATTTTGCACACCATCTGGAGCAGGCTGGGGAATTGGAAGATTTTAAAAATGTCGTGACAGAAGAGGCTAATGCCCCCAAAGGAATTTTTCCCTTCTATCTTCCCGGTTCCGATACCTTTTTGGGGTGTTATTGTATCGGGACAGATCAGCTGGAGCTTCCATCGTATGAAGCCAATGCACAGGTAGAACCGGAGATAGCGGTGCTTTTTACAATTGTTTATGACAAAGATCATAATGTTCAGGATTTGAAGGCGGAAAAGTTTACGACATTCAATGACTGTACCATCAGAAAAGAGGGTGCTAGAAAAATCTCCGAAAAGAAATCCTGGGGACCAAACTCCAAAGGGATCGGAGATAAATGGATCGACATTGACAGCTTTGATGAGGGTGGAATAATGGACAGATACCATCTTTGTTCTTTTGTAAAGCGTGAAGGTATTTTGCATCCTTACGGTGTAGATGCACCTTTATTGGGATATAGCTATTTTTATACGAAACTCAAGCATTGGCTGATAGACAAGCTTAATACCCAGAAAGATTTCGGTCCTCTGGAAGATATGGCTTCTCATTTGAAAGCGTGCGGGTATCCAAAGCAGGCACTTATCAGCATCGGTGCGACCGCGTATGCGGAATTTGGAGAAAAGAACTATCTTCAAAGCGGGGATGAAGTTTATGTTATTGCCTATGATGCAACACGGGAGCAGGGTGATCTTGTAGAGAGTGCTTCAAAGGTCATACTGCACCAGAAGGTACAGTAACATATTTTTTAGCCGGGTGTTTATTTACTTTCTACTTTTCGTGAGAAATAGGCTTCGGGGTGTCCACACACAGGGCACTTCTTTGGTGCTTTTTTCCCGTAATGGACATGTCCGCATACTTCACAGATCCATACCTCTTCATCATCACTTGCAAATTCATGGCCTTCACTGAGACGTGCGAGCAGTTCCCGATACATCTTTTCATGTTCTACTTCAACCTGTCCGATATTCTTAAAGAGGCGGGCTGCTTCACTGTGTCCCTCTTCTTTGGCAATAGCGGCAAAATCCGGGTACATGGTCAGGTTCTCATAACTCTCTCCTGCAATGGCATCTTCAAGATTGGCCATGGTATCTCCCCATGACTCCTCGCGGTTGTTCTTCATGCGGTTGTGAAGTGCCAGTTCGAGTTTTGCATGCTCTTTTTCATTGTTGGCTGCTCTCTGGAAGTGGGCAGCAATATCCCGGTACCCCTCTTTTTGCGCTACTTTTGCATAATACTCATAACGGTTACGTGCCTGGCTTTCCCCGGCAAATGCCTTAAGCAGATTTACCAGTGTCAGATCAACGGTAACAGGTGCCATCTCCTGACCGCAGCAGACCAGAGTTCCTCCGCCTACATGGGATACCTCTACAATATTGCCACATGTGTTACATTTGTATGATTCATACTGTCTCATATAATATCCTTTAATAAATGATTATAAAAGAGTATAGTCTTCTTTAATTAACGGATAAATAATAGTAAAAAAAGGAATCGATCCGGCAAAGGGTATATATTTGCCGGATATAGAGGGGAGATAGCTTATTTAAACCAGTTTTTGACTTTGTCAAATGCCGATTCAAAAGTACTTTTATGCGGATGGCTTTCTATGCCGTAACTCTCCTGAAGTTTTTCAAGAAGTTCTTTTTGTTCATCATTTACTTTCTTTGGAAGAAGTAGTTTGATCTGGGCAATCAGACGACCTTTTCTTCCACTGTGGACATCGGCAACACCTTCTCCTTCAAAAATGAACTGCTCTTTGTCTTTGGTTCCCTGTTTGAGTTCAAGTTCGAGTTCTCCCTCAAGTGCCGGGATTGAGATGGTTTCTCCGAGTATTGCCTGTGTAAAGAAAACAGGAACTTCTATGTAAATGTCGCTTCCGTTTCGTATGAAGTGTTCATCTTCTTCTACGTAGAAGGTAAGATAAAGATCGCCTCTCTGTCCGTTTTTGGCTTTATTGCCATGTCCCTGGACGCGTAGACGGTTACCGCTGTCTACTCCGGCAGGAATTTTGATAGTGACTGTTTCGGATTCTTCATGGTAGCCCTTGCCGTGACAGCTTGGACATTTCTGTGCGATTTTTTTGCCTTCTCCGTGACATTTCGGGCAGGTTTGTGCAAACTGCATAGGTCCCTGTCTCATGATCACCTGTCCCTGTCCGCCACAGTAGTCACAGGTTTCCATTTTTCCGTCTTTTGCACCGGTACCGCCACAGTCTCCGCAAGGGGTTTTATACGTTACATCTACTTTCTTCTCACATCCGAAGACGGCTTCATTGAATGCCAGGGGAAGTTCCATTTCAAAATCGAGGGCATATTTCTGGCTGGGGTCTCTTCTGGTACTTCCGAAGCCTCCGCCAAAACCGCCAAAGCCTCCGCCTCCGCCGAACATGGAGTTGAAGATATCCATAATGTCATCCATATTGGCTCCGCCGAAGCCTCCGCCCATACCCTGACCCTGTAGGCCTTCTTTGCCGTAACGGTCATAGATGGAACGTTTTTCATCATCACTGAGTACCTGGTAGGCTTCGTTGACAATTTTGAATTTCTCTTCAGCTTCATGGTCATCAGGGTTTCTATCTGGATGGTATTTAAGCGCCAGTTTTCTGTAGGCTTTTTTCAGTTCTGCACCGGAACAGTCTCTACTGACTTCAAGTACTTCGTAATAATCCATTTCACTCATGGGTATCTCTCCTATTCTCAGGAATAATTTTGGCGAATTCTACCATAATTTAGTTATAATGCCCAATAAAAAACAAGGTGACAGAGATGATCGTTCATATTGTGATGTTCAAGTTCAAAGAAGAGAATAAAAAAGCCAATATCATACAGGCCAAACAGATGCTTGAGAACCTTATGGGAGCAGTACCGAGCCTGAGAAGTATGGATGTGGGTATCAATTTTGCTTCAGAAGAGCGTGCGATGGATCTGAGTATTATTACCTCCTTTGAAAGCAAAGAGAGCCTGGAGGCCTATGCCGTACATCCCGAGCACCTTAAGGTAGTTGATTTTATCAAACAGGTGGTTGAATACTCAAAAGTGGTTGATTACGAAAAAGCCATGTAGGGTGCCGTCTCCTTTCAGCATTAAAAGATAAAGTATGAAAAACTATAAAATAGAAGCCTTTGAAAATCTGGTAGAAGCCTTTGGTGCTTTCCCTTCCATTGGGAAAAAGTCTGCTATACGACTTGCCTACCACGCTGTGATGGAAAACGGATTTTCCGCGATGAAACTGGCCCATGCCATAGAGACGGCAGTGAATACCATTCATCAATGCAGCAAGTGTCACAATATGAGTGAAGATGAGCTCTGTACGATCTGTTCTGACCCTTACCGTGATACATCGAAGCTCTGTATCGTTCAGAGTGCGAAAGATATATTGACCATTGAGGAGAGTCGCCAGTTCAACGGGGTCTATTATGTTATCTCCGAAGTACGTGATCTGGATGAAGCACATCTTTTCTATGCTGTTGAGGGGGTAGAGGAGATCATTTTTGCATTTCCGCCGAGTATTGCTACAGATACGATGATACTCTATATTGAAGACAAGTTACAGGGACTGCCCATACGATTTACAAAGATCGCGCAGGGTGTTCCTACCGGAGTAGAACTGGAAAATATTGATATTATGTCTCTCTCCCGTGCGCTTGAGGCACGGGTTAAGATCTGAATCTGATTAG
>Ga0256843_1000127_pt1 | contig 64860 bp, 56 predicted proteins | sample AlvinellametaG_FD_191572 | JGI IMG/M metagenome (GOLD analysis project Ga0256843, IMG submission 191572) | Pompeii worm associated microbial communities from hydrothermal vent at the East Pacific Rise, Pacific Ocean - Alvinella | ecosystem: Host-associated > Annelida > Integument > Unclassified ...
CTACAACAGTTATAGAATGATTATCTTGTTGATGTATTGTTATAGCTAGTGATGTTTGAGGGACTAGTGAAATTTCAAATAAAGAAGATTTAATTTTATTTAAATCTTGAGATATAGATGAATTAAAGGAAAAATTAAAATATTCTTTAGGAAATTATGAGAAGCTTCAATGACAAAGTTTGAGTTTAATTAATGAAAGATTTGATCGGAATAAAAATATTAAAAATTTATATGATTTAGTTAAGTAATGGAAAATAAAAAAGTATTAGTAATGAATTTAACTCCGAGGTGATGAATGTTACATTATTCATCACAGTTTTGTAATGAGTTAAATAAAAAAAATAATATTAATTTAAACGTTGCAATTGCTTCTTATCATAATTCTATTTTATATGATGAAAATATAAAATTTATAAAAATCAGAACTAACCCAAATATGTTTAGTTTTATTTTTGATAGTATTAATATTTTTTATCAAATATTATTTATTTATAAAATAGTAAAATTTAATCCTGAGATTATTCATTTTTTAGATAATCATCCATGGTATATTTTTTATTCTAGATTATTTAAATTATTTTGATATAAGATTTATGTAACTCAGCATGATCCAACTTTACATACTGGTGAAAATACAACTTTATTATGAAAAATTGCTACAAAAGTAAATGAGGTTCTTAGAAATATATCTGATAGACTATATGTTCATTGAGATAAATTAAAAAAAGAAGTAATTTCTAAATATAATATAAATCAAGATAAAGTTTTTTCAATTAAACATTGAGCTTATACTTTTTTTAATAAATGGGCTAAATGATTAAATATTCAAAAAAATACTTTTTTATTTTTTTGAAGAATTGTTGATTATAAATGATTAGATATATTACTTGAATCATTAGATATAGTTAAAGATAAAGTACCAGATTTTAAATTAATTATTGCATGACCAGGGAATTTAGATAAATATCAGTTATTATTAGATAAATATCAGAATAATATTGAAATTTTTAATTTTAATGTTGAGCCAGAAGATGCATATAAATATTTTGAAATATCAGAATTTGTTGTTTTACCATATAAGGATGCTACTTGAAGTTGAGTAATACCAGTTTCTTATAGCTTTTCGAAGGCTGTATTAGTTACAAATGTAGGTGAGTTAATATCTGTAGTAAAAGATTGAAAAACAGGTTATGTTATAGAAAATAATAATTCTAAAATACTATGAGAAAAAATAATTGATATGTTGAAAAATAAAGATAAAATTAAGGAGTTATGAAAAAATGGAAAAATATTTTCTGATAAAGAATTATCATGGAAAGATATAATTGATAAAATTTATTAAAATGAATAATAATAAAATAATGTTAGAAATGTGGAAAAATATTTCTAATAGTTATTGAAATGCTAAAGATTTAGAAGAAAAGCAAAGAATTTTATTATCAGAATTTTTACAAAATAAAAAATGAATTGTATTAGAATTGGGTTGCTGAAATTGAAAGATTTTAGATAAATTAAGTAAAAATAATAAAAATTTAAACCTTAATTGATTAGATTATAGTATTGATATGATTAATTATGCTAAGAGTAAATTTTCTTGAATTACTTTTATTAATTGAAATATATTAGATGTTGAAAAAATATTTTGAGAGAAAAAATTTGATATAGTTTATTCTGTTAATACATTACATAATTTACCAAATAAAAAATTAATATATACGACATTTGAAAAAATGATTTTTTTAACTAAAAAGGGGTGATATATAATTTTTGATATAAGAAATTCTTTTAATCCTTTTATATTTTATTGATATTTAAAGAATAGAAATAAATGATTGAGTTTTTGGTCTTTAAATATTTTTAGTGTAATTAATTTCTTTAAAAAATATAATATAGAGGTTATTTATAATAAAGGTATTTATTATGAGAATATTGAAGATTCTTTATTTAAAAATAATAATGTTTTTTTAAGGTATATTTATAGTTTTTATCTAAAGGTTACTAGATTTAGAATTTTTTCTCAGTATATTTTTTTAATTTTAAGAAAAAAATAATGTTTTGAATATTTTATACTACTATGTTAATTAATTTGAAAAAAAGTGATGAAGAGCTTTGGAGTCAAATTTGAAATTTAAGAACGGATATAAGAAAGTGATTAAAAAATAATATTGAAATAGTTTTGGAGCCATCTGAAAAAGATATATTAAAAGCTTTTGATTTATATTTAAAAATGATGAAGCAAAAATTTTTACCAGTTGAAAAAAAATATAAACTTTGAAATTCTGATATGACAAGAATCATAGTTGCTAAAAAAGATTGAAAAGTAATATCTTATATTCAATTTCAATTATTTTCTTCAATTGATAAATTATGAAAGACTAAGGTTTGTGCTTTGGAAACAATATCTTCTGATAAAAAATATAATAAATTTGCACCTAATTCAATTTTATATTGGGAATGAATAAAATATATGAAAGAATTATGATTTGAATATCTTAATTTTAATTGAGTTAATTATGAGTTTGCGGAAGATGAATTTTATAATTTAGCTAAATTTAAAAGAAAGTGGAATTGAATAGAAATTCAGTTATTTTCAAAAAAAACAATTTTTTGATATATATACTGGAGGTTTTTTAGAAAATATAAAATTATAAAAAAAATAGTATATTTTTTACTTATAAATTTATTTAAAAATAAATTTTTAAAATATTAAAAGATGAAAGATAAGAAATTTATATCAATTATTTGGTGATATCATAAGCAGATTTTTAATTTTAAAAAGGAGCAAAATTATCATATGACTCCTATCAATATGATGTCTGAGAATTGATATGATTGTGAAATTTATGCTATTGATAGTCAAGTAATAATTGAAGATGATCCAAATTTTGTAAAATGAACTAAAGTCATATATTATTCAAATATTTTTAGTTATTTATTTTACTTATTTAAAAATAGAAAAAATATTATTTACTCAAATTCTCTAACTTTAAAAACTTTATTAGTTTGATTATTTTGAGAGAAGACTTTTTTTTATTCACATAGTTATCCTTTTTGAAATAGTTTTTTAAAAGAAAAAATTATAATTTTTTTCTTTTCTTTTTTTAAAAAAGTAAGAGTAAATAATAAAGATGAAAAAAATCAAATAGATAATATAAAAAAAGATTTATGATTTATATGTTTTTTATCTATTTCAAATTATTTTTATTATATAAATAAGGAAAGAGATAATTATTGAACATGGATATGAAATTTAACTTTTATTAAAAATCCTTATTTATTAATAGAATTATGAAAAAAAATGAAATCATGAAATATTAATTTTAAGATAAAAGTTTTATGAGAAGATAGATTTAATAAAAGATGAAAAAGTTTTAATGATTTAGTTAAAGAATCTTGATTGCAAAAATATATTGAAGTTTTAGGTTATAAAAATCCTAAGGAAATTAAAGATATTTTGAAAAAATCTTTAATTTATATAAACACATCTCTTTCAGAATGACAATGTTTAGCTGTTTATGAATGAGCATTATCTTGAAATTTTTTATGTTTACAAAATATATTGAGTTTTCCTTCAGTTTTTAAAGATAATGCTTTTTATCATAATGATGAAAATGAATTATTTGAAAATATTAAATTTATTTTGGAAAATAAAGAAAAATTGAATAATAAAATTTTAGAAAATCAAGAAATGATTTTAGAAAAATATAGTTATCAAAAAGAAAAGGAGTGTTTAAAAAAAATGTTTTTAGAAAAATAAATCAGATAAATGAAAGATAAAAATATTTTATTTTTTGCTCAACAAATTTATTATCCATGGATAGAATGAGTTAAAAATAATTCAATTAATATTTGTAAATGATTAAATAAAAAAATAAAAGTAAATATTATTAGTCATAAATGAAAAAATAATAAAAAGGATTTTGATACAATTTTTTGAGTAGATGTTTTTTATTTATTACATTTAAATGATAATAAAATTATACAGTTTTTTTATTTTTTTTATGATGCTTTTAAATCTTTATATTTTATATTTAAAACTAAACCTAAAAAAATATTTGTTCAGTATTTAGATACTTCATATATATTAAGTTTAATATTGATAAAAATATTTAACAGAAAAATAGATATTTATTTAACTATTTATTCTACAGATGAATTAAGTATTTGATATAAAATTAAATTCTTAAAATATTATAAATTTAATAAAATAATAATTATTTCAGAGTATTTAAGAGATAAAATTTTAAAATTATGATATAAGAATAAAAATATTATTTATATTCCTTTATCTTATGACAAAACTAGATATTTAAATTTTGCTAATTTTGAAAAAAGAGATAAAAAGACTATTTTATTTACTGCTTGATCAATAAAAGAAGCATGAAGTTTTTTAATGGTAGATTTAGCTAAAAATATGTCAGATTTTAATTTTATATTTGCTATGAGAAAGTTTAATAAAAAAAGTGAGGATGAAGTTTTAAAATTACGTGAATATATAAAGATAAAATGAGTCAAAAATATTGAAATTAAAAGAAATATTGAAAGAATGGAAGATTTACTTTGAAATGTAGGGGCTTTAGTTTTACCTTTGCAGGATATAAATATAAAGATGTTAGTGCCAGTCGCTTTGTTAGAAGCTATGGCTAGATGAACTATATGCTTTGTTTCTGATTTAGAAAATTTAAAAATTTTGGTAACAAATAACATTAATGCAGTTATATTTAATAAAAATAATATAATTGATTTAAAAGAAAAAATCATTAAAAATATAGATAATAATGATTTAGCTTTAAATGCATATAAATTTGCATGAAAATATCCTAGTTTTGATGAAATTATTAGGAAATATTATAATTTAATTTAGATATATGAATATATTTATAGATATTTATTGATTAAGAGTTAGGATTTTTACTAAGAGTAAGTCTCTTTTTAATATGATTAATAAATATTATGAAGTATTTTTAGTAGAAAATTTTTCTAAATATGATATAGATATAAATTTAGAAAGATTTTCTTATTTTTCTAAAAAAGAATATTTTAAATTAAATTGAAATTATTCTACTTTTTGAGATTGAGTTAAAATAGATATAAAAAATAATAAATATTATTTTAATCAACAAGAAATGAGTTGAATATTAGATTTTTCAGATTCTGATTTTATAAAAGTTTCATGAAAATTAATTCCTAATAGATTCAGACATTTAATTCATATTGTATTACAATGAGTTACTAGGATTGATAAGTATTATAATAGATTTATAATAAAAACTTGTATACATGATATTATTTTTATTTTAATAGAAAAAAAATTAAAATCTTGTCTTTTACATGCAACAGCGGTTACAAATGGTGAAAAAACTTTTTTATTTACATGACTTTGATGATCAGGTAAATCAACAATGGCAACATCTTTTTCTAAGTTAAAATGATATACTATTTTATCTGATAATTATGCCATAGTTTCAGGTAATAATATATATCCATTTCCTGAATTACCAAGAATAACTAAATGAACTCAAAATTTATTGGGAATAAAATTAAATAAAAAAGCAGATGGAATTAAAAATTATTTAGATAATGATGTAAAAGGTTTAAAAAAAGAATATAAGATAGATAATATTTTTATTTGTTCTTATTGAAAATCATTTAATTTAGAAAAAATAAATAATAAAGAATATTTATTTGAATTATTATTTTCTATAAATAATTATACTAAAGAATTTCCAGAATATTTGAATCTAGCTATGTTATCTGTTATTAATAAATTTAATACTAATAAAAATAGAATTTCTAATCTAGAAAAAATTATTTCTGATAATAATTTTTATTTATTAGAAAATGATAAAAATTTAAATAAAAATATTAATAAAATTTTGAATGTATAAATTTGATAAATTTCCTAAAAAAATTGATAAAGAAGAATATGAAAAGCAAGAAAATATTTTCATTTCTTTTTTAAAAGAAAATAAAAATGTTATTTCACTATATTCTATTTGAGAATTAGAACTTTTATGAGTGTCAGATTTAGATTATTTAATTATTTATAAAGATAATATAGATAAAGATATAATAAATAAATTTATAAAAGAATATTTTTTGATAGATACTATTTTATTTTTGAATATTAATAATATCAATGATATTAATTATATATCACATCATTTTAATTATAAATTAATTTCTTGAAAAGATTTAAAAATATCTTTCGATAAAAATAATAAAAATTTAAATATTATATATGCTTGGAAGATATGTTTTTTTTCATTATTAAGAAATTTTTATTGGTATAAGTTTAATAAAAAAATATATGTAAAAAATTTACTATCACAAATAAATGATATTAGATATCCGATATTTTTTTTAAGAAATTTATGAATTAATAAAGAAGAATATAATGATTTTATAACAAAATATTCTGAATATAGAAAAAAATATTTTATTCATAATGATTTTAAAAAAATCGAATATTTTTTAGATATATGAATAATGTTAAGTTGGAATATTATATTTGATTTAAATAAAATTTTGTATAGTAAGTGAAAAGAAAGTATTATTTATTGAAGGTTTCCAACTATATTTAAAAAATATAGTTCTAATGAAGATTATATATTAAATTCTGAAAAAAAATTATTTTATATTTGAAAAATAAGTAGATTTTTATTTTTACCAGTGAGTTTTAATTATCAGTATTGGGACTGAGAATTAAGAAAAGATTTTGAGAAAATTATATCAAATAATTATTGATTTTTAAATTTTTGATTTAAGTGAATTAAACTTAATATATTATTAATAATAAAAAAAATATTTGATTTTATTACAATTAAATTATTTTAAATAATATGAAAAATAATAATAAAAAAATATCATATTTTATAAATTGATTTTGGTTTCAATATGATTTTTTAAATAGATATTTATGAAAAATGTTTGATTTTGAAATTAAATATCCAAATATAAAAAAATATACACCTGGTTGGAAATATATACCACTTAATTTTTTCTTGTTAAAAAAATTATATAAAAATAATAAAATACAAAAATACAATATTGTTCATTTTAATAATACAGAAAATTTTTTAAATTTTAAAAAAAATGATAATCAAATATCAATTGCAGAATCACATGGTTTCGATTTTTGAGTTAATTATAAATGACTTGTAAAGGATGAAAAAAATATTTTTAAATATATTATTTGAAATATAATAAATTTTTTAATATGATGGAAAATAAAAAAGAAAATACAGGAGTTTGATATTTATTATTGTTCTACACCTGATATGTTAGAACCATTAAAAAAATATGTTAGAAAAGATGTTAAGTGGTTACCAAACCCTATAAATACTAATATTTTCAATCCAGAAGGTAGTATAATTAAATTAGAGTGAAGTCCTGCATGTTTTTTCCCAACAAGATTACATTGAGATAAAAAACCTGAATATGCAATAGATATTTTTAAAAAATATATTAAACCAAATTTTCCAAATGCAACTCTTCATTTATTAAATCAATGATTTGAGTTAAATAAATATAAAAAAATATTATTAGATAAAAATACATATTTTTGGCATGATTTTATGGATAAGGAAACATTAGCTTCAAAAATAAGATGATCAGATTTATGTTTTTGAGATTTTAGTATTTGAGGTTTATCTTTAATGCCTATGCAAATTATGGCTTGTAAAAAACCAATAATTACTTATGATAAACATGAGATAGTTAAGGTAGAGAAGGAAAATCTCTTAAATTTAACAAAAAAAATATTAGAAGATAGAAATTTTAGAAATGATTATATTGAAAAAAATTATAATCATATTATAAAATATCACACTGAAGATGCTATTTCAAAAATCCATTTAGAAAATTTAAAACCAATATTGAAAGAAAAATTAAATATTAACATTTAAAAAATGAAAAAAGTAGTATTAGCAATTTGACCACATCCAGATGATATAGAACTTTGATGTTTTTGAACTATGTCTAAATATGCAGATGAATGAAATGAAGTACATTTTTTAGTTCTTTCAAAATGAGAATGATGAACTGATAAATGAAATAGACTAAATGAATCTAAAAAATCTTCTGAATTACTTAAATGTAAACTTCATATTGAAGATCTTCCTGATAGATATATAAGTGAATGACAAGAAACTATTAGTGTTATAGAAAAATATATTAGTGAGATAAAACCAGATATAGTTTTTATTCCTTCTTGAAATGATACTCATCAAGATCATAGAGCTGTTTATATGGCAAGTGTAGTAGCTACTAGACTTGTAGATGAAATTTATATTTATCAAGCACCTAGTACGACTACTGATTTTAGGCCTACTTTATATTTTGATATATCTGATTACATTGATAAAAAAATAGAGGCAGTTAAAATTCATTCTACTCAATGATGAAAGGTTTATATGGCAGAAAGAGCTATTAAGTGATTAGCTGAATATAGAGCATTTGATATTTTTAGAAATGAAAAATATATGGAAGCTTTTGAAGTGTTTAGATTAGTAAAATAAATTTAAAAAAATGATTTGTTCAGTACATCAACCAAACTATATACCATATTTATGATTGTTTCATAAAATAAATCAAAGTGATATATTTGTATTTTATGATAATGCACAATATACTAAATGAGATTATCATAATAGAAATAAAATTAAAGGATCTAATTGAGAAATATTATTAACTATACCAGTTAACGTTTCACTTTGAGATAAAATTAATGAAGTAAATTTTAATAATAAAATTTTAAAAAAACATTTAAAGTCAATTGAACAGAGTTATAAAAAAGCTAAATATTATAATGAAGTTATTGTTTTGTTAGGTGAAATATTTTGATATAAATGAAATAGTTTATCAGAATTTAATATAGATTTTATAATAAAAATTTCTAATTATTTATGAATTAATACTAGTTTTAAGATTTTATCAAAATTAGATACTGAATTAAAGTCTAGTAGTACTGATGCATTAGTAGATATTTGTAAATTAATTTGAGCAGATGAGTATATTTCTTGATCTTGATGAAAAAAATATATTGATGATAAAAAATTTATTGAAGCATGAATAAAATTAAAATTTCAAGACTTTAAACATCCAATATATAATCAATTATGGTGAAATTTTATTCCTTATATGAGTATAATAGATTTACTATTTAATGAATGAAAAAATAGTATAAATTTATTAAAATAAAAAGATGATATCTTATCATCTTTTTATTTGTTTAATCTCTTTTATGAAAAAAATAAATTCTTTATAATTTATTAATCAGAATATAAAAAACCATATTGATCAAATTATTAATAATAAAAAGAAGCTTACTCATCTAGTTAATCATTCAAATAAAGGTGTTATGTAGTAATATGACAATAATCATAATATTCACATAAAAATTATATTTTTAAATAAAGATATATAATCAATTTTAATAAAATATTTTTTACCTAAATAAAATTCACTAGTTATATATATAAATATCCATCAAAGTCATGTAGCTAATGCTGCTCATGTTACTCAAATATAATTTATAAAAATTATATTTGTAATAAAATTTAAAATTATTGCCATTAATATTATTTTAACTCTATCTCAAACTTTTCATATTCATGCTAATATATTAAAATTTATTTGTAATAGAAAATTAAATATTAAAAATAAAATTGAATATTTTAATATTTCTCATGAAAATAAATATTTTTCTCAGAATAAAACATAAGCTATTGTAGAAGAAAATACAAAAAATAATATATTAAAGGCTATAGCTATCTTTGTAAATTTATTTACAAAGATTTCTTTTACTATTTTAATTTTTTTATATTCTTTTTTTGCATGCATTTCTGAAAAGATAGGGAACAATAATCAGAAAATAGGTCATATAAGCATAAATGGAATTCAAATTATACTTAAGTAATTAGTATAATATCATGCCTCTGTTGTTGAAAGTAAATATATAATCATTTGCATATCTATTTGTCATAATATAGTTGCAGCCTGAGATCATATAAATACTAAAATAGCATAAGAAAAAATTTTTTTAAATAATGTTTTTGACCATATGATTTTTATATTTTTAAAATATGTTTTATAATATTTATTATAAAATATTATAATAGCAAATATTATTCAAAAATATAATCATATTATCCATGTATATGATAGATTTATTAAATTAGATAAATCTGAAAAAAATATTAATAGAACAAAAATCATAGTAGATATCATTCTTACAAAATCTATAATTTTTTGATATAATGTATTTTGTATTGATTGGAAAAATGTAGAAATAATTTGAAAAATATTTATTCATAAAAAAAAGAAGGAAAATATTTTTAATGTTATTATTGCTCATTCTGTTTTAAAATAATGTATTGCTATATAATCTGCTCAAAAGTAAAAAAAACATGCAATCATGCTCCCTGTTAATATTTGAGTTAAAAAAGCATACGCTAATAATGACTTTACTTTATCGTATTTTTTTTCTGTTATATATTTAGGTAAAAAGTGATTAAGACTTTCTGTCATTCAAAAATCATTAAATCATGAAACTAAAATTACTAATCATAGAACTCAATATAAAATACCTAATTCACTAACAGTAAGTTCTCATGATATTATTATCTTTATAATATATCCAATTGGAGCAATAATAAAACTAAAAAGGTATAACCAAAAACCTTTTTTTATGAATTTTTCAGATAATGATTTGTGTTGATCTATCATTTAAATAATTATTTATCTTTATATATTAATAGTTTAACTATATAAAATATATTTCAATATCTTTTATTTTTTAATGTTAAAAAAAATCTAAACTAGGTTTAGATTTTTATTTAATAACTCAAGCAATTACATTTGCTACATTTTTATCTAATGGACTTGGGATAATTTGTTCTTCAGTTGGATTTTTTACATAATCAGCTAGTGCTTGAGCAGCTTGAAGCTTGTGTTCTTCAGTGATTTTAACTACTTTATTTTCAAGAGCTCATTTAAATATTCCAGGGAACACAAGTACATTATTTAATTGATTAGGGAAATCACTTCTACCTGTTGCAATTATTTTAGCTCAATGTTTTTTTGCTATATTTGGCATTATTTCTGGAGTAGGATTTGCCATTGCAAATATTATAGAATCAGTATTCATTGTTTCAACCATTTCTCAAGTTAAGACTCATGGAGCTGAAACTCAAATAAATACATCTTTTCATTTAACTGCGTCAGATAGGTTTCAAGAAATATTTTCCTTGTTTGTAATTGCTAAAATTTTCTTTTTTTCATTATTTAGATTGTCTCTATCTTTTGAAACTATTCATTTGCTATCACATACTATTATATCTCATACTCAGTATAGATTGAAAAGATTTATGATAGCTGTTCCAGCTGCTCAAAGTCAATTAACTACTACTTTTATATCTTCTTTTTTTCTTCAAGTTATTTTAAGTGAATTAATTAACCCAGCTAAACAAACTATAGCTGTCCCATGTTGATCATCGTGAAATACTGGAATATCTAGCTCAGCTTTAAGTCTTTCTTCTATTTTAAAACATCTAGGTGCTGAAAAATCTTCTAAATTAATTCCTCATACTGTAGGAGAGATGTTTTTAATAGTAGCTATTATTTCTTCTGTATCTTGTGATTCAAGAACAATAGGGAAGGCATTTACTCATGCAAATTCTTTGAATAATACACATTTTCATTCCATTACTGGTAATCATGCAAGACCTCAAATATTTCCAAGACCAAGTACAGCTGATCAGTCTGAAACTACCATTACAGTGTTTGATTTAATTGTATATTTATAAGCATTTTCAGGATCTTTTGCTATTTCTCTACAAGGTTCTGCAACTCAAGGAGTATATGCTAGAGATAAATCATCTTTTGTTTCTAATTTTAATTTTGATCTAAAGTCTATTTTTCATTTTATTTTTTCGTGTAATTTTAAACTTTCTTTAAAATAATCCATAATTTTTTTATTATATAATAAGAACTATTCTTATTATAAACTTTTTAACATAAAAACAAAATCTAACTTGTGATTTTGTGTTAAAAAACTAAAATTATTTAAATTAATTATTCTTTAAATAATAACTATGGTTTCTTATTTACTTAAAATATTAGTACTAGCTTTATTTAGTTTTAATATAATATATTTTTATTATTTTTGAAATAAAGCACATTTAGAAAATTTTGATGGATATTTATCTTATGTAATAATAATATCTATTATTTATGCTGTTTATAAATATTTTCAATTAGAATTAAGTGATGATTGAAAGGCTAGATTTTCTTTAATGAAAATATGATTGTATTTTCTTTTACACCTTTCGATTTTATCATTTTTATTTTTTCAATATAGCTGAGTAGCAATTTGAAATGGTATAACACTTATTTTTAAGATATTATTTTATAGCTTTTTACCTCTAGCTTTAGTTTTTATTGCTACTTGATTTTGAAAGAAAATATTAAAATTTTTACCACATTCTAAGGAAGAAACACCTATTTATAGATTTATATTATCTCTTTGACTTTGATTTTTCTCATTTATATTTTTATTAGATGTGTTATGAATTTTAGGTTTTTATAATTATTTTTCTGTATTTTTTATATTAGCTTGATTTATAGCTTATGCTTATAAAGAAATATATTCTTTAATTGTTTGACTTAAAGAATATACTATTGAAATTGATATAGAAGAATGAAGTTATTTAAAACTTATTTCAACTGAATTTTTATTTTTAGTTTCTACACTTATTTTATCTGTTAGTTTGATTTCTATTGTAAGACCATTTCCTATTTGATGGGATGATTTATGAGTTTATATGAATGTTCCACATTTAATGGCTCAAGCAGGTACAATTATGGAAACAGGTTGAATGGTTACTTGGCAAACATTTACTTGAATTGGGTATATGTTTGGTTCACCAACTCAGGCATTTTTCTTAAATAATGTATGAGGTTTTTTAAGTTTTATTTTAATTGTTATTATTATTTCAGATTTATTAAAAGTAAATATTAAGGATAACGAAATAAATAATAAACTATGATTTAATAAATCTAAAACATTTTTAAATATACCTCTTTTAGCTTGAACTATATTTATAGCTATGCCTATGGTTATATTTGAACAAGCAAAAGATATGAAGCTTGACCCAGGTTTATTTTTTGTAAGTATTATAGTTTTATATATTTTATTTAAAACTTTTAGGAAATCATATAGTAAAACAAATTTTTTAGGATGACTTTTAAATAAATTTAAAAAAGAAAAAGATAGCGAAGATAAAATAAATAATCTTAATTATTTATTAGATAATAATGATTTTTTAAGCGATAAAAAAGTTACTTATAAATTAATTTTCGTTATTTGATTATTGGCATGATTAGCTTTTGCTATAAAATTAACAAGCTTACTTTTAATATTATGAGTAATAGCTTTACTTTTTTATACTGAAATCTGATTTGCTTGATTTTTATGATTTTTATGAATTTTTATTGCTCTTTTTACTAAAGCAGGTTTATGGAAATATATGAATATTTCATATGATAAAACTGATATTTCATTAGTAAATAGTATTTCAATAATTTCTATAATAATTGCATTGTTTTTTATATCTATTTGATTTGCTAGACATAAGGAAAATATTAAAAAATTATTAGCATTAGTATTTATTTTTATAATAGGAGTATTAGTATCTCTTACTCCATGGTTGGTTAAAAATATTGTTCAAGCATCTCCAAATATTTCTGTTTGAACTTTACTTTGATGAAAAACTGAATCATTTAATTTTGATAAAACTAAAATATTATCAGAAGAAAAAATTAAATTAATAGAAGAAAATAAAAGAGCCGCTCTTGATAATGATGGTACTGTAAAAAATGAAGATTGGTGAAGATATTTTGGTTATGAAAAATGAATAAATAATTTCGTTAAATTGCCATGGAACTTAACAATGCAAAAAAATCAAGGAGGTGAATTTACAGATATTTGATTTTTATTTTTAGCACTACTACCCGTAATGTTTTTGTTTTTACCATTTAGAAACAAAATATATTACTTTGCTATTGTTTGATTATTGTTTCTTGAACTATTAGTTTTTCAGGTTTGAATATTTGATAATTTCTTATCTAATATTACTTTACCTTTTGGGTATTTATTATTATTTATTCAATACTTAGTATTACTTGTTTTATTTATATATTGATTAAAAGAAGAAGATAAAGAAAATACATGAAAGATAAATTTATTTAAATTAAATCTTATATTTTCTGGATTGTACACATTTTTATGGTCTATATCAGCATATTGAGTTGTATGGTATTGAATAGTTATGTATTTTTCATTTATATTAATGATTTCAATATGTCTTTATTATTTATCAAGTTATAAAGATGATGTAAGTGAAAAAGAGTTTTATGTGAAATTATTAGGTAGCTTAGTTTTTTCTTTAATTATAGTTATTTATTTTGTTAATTCTGTTATTCCACATAGTTTTAATAATTTAAAAAATGCATGATATAAAGAATTTAAAACTGGTAAATTAACAACTGTTGAAGCACCATTTGCTTATCATGCAGAATATTTAAAAATACTTTTTGTATTAAATATTGATAATTCTAAACAAGAAGAGTTTTTAGATGAATATATAAATGATGATATAAAAAAAGCTGTTAGTTGAATTACTAAAATGGATATTTATCAAATAAAAAGTATATTATTAGATTTAAATAAAAATAATAAATTATTATCAAAATCAGCAAAAACATCACTTTTTAATATTTATAAAAATATCTCAAATCCACCTGAAAAATATAAAAATACTTTGGGTATATATAGAATAGGAACATTTTTAGCATATCATATATCGGAAAACAATAAGAGATTATTATGAGATGGATTAATATTTCAATTTAATGATTATATTTATAATAAAAATCCTGATATAACTGTAGATAATTTTAAAAAATTATGAGTATGATATTTATTAGCAGATTTAAATGCTGCAACAATTGATAAAGATAAAAGACATAATTTAACAAAAAGATATGAAAAACTGTTAAAAACATTTACAAGTAATAAGCTTGAATTAGTTGATACTGATAGTATTTGTTTAAAGGTTGCTTTAGAGGATTATAAAAAATCATCTAAAACTGAAAAAGATTTAAAGGATTATATGATGGTAGCTTGAGTTAATTATGAAAGTTATGATGTTAATTGAAAACAAATTAATAGATGAGTAAAATTATTACAATGTTATAATAGAATAAGAGTATTAATGGCTGATGATAAAATTAATCAAAATAATTATCCATATTTATTATCAATATATAATTATGTAAAAGCAAATTTAAATCAATTTCAAGATCAAAATAATTTTTATGCTTTTTTACAACAATATGTACCACATGGTTATAAAGTATTATTTAAAATAAAATAGGAAAAATTAAGTCTTATCCTATTTTGTTTTAACTCAATTAAGTTTTAATAATAATCAAAAAAATATATTAAATTTTATTTTTTGAGAGCGGTAGTAAAATATAGAATAATAATTTCTACTTTTTAAACCGCTTTCGAAAAACAATAAAATTTAATATATTTTTTATTTTTAATAAAATACATAAAAATTAACCTCTATGCATTTTATTTTCTGGATCATATTTTGCCCAAAAATCATTTCTAAATTGTTCATATTTATTTTCAAGTATTGCTTGCCTAGCTCTTTTACCTAGATTTATAAGTAAATATAAATTATGATATGATAAAAGTTGCATTCAAAGCATTTCTCATTCTTGAATTAAATGTCTGATATATCATTTTGTATAATCACGGCAAACTTTACAATTACAATCAGAATCAATTGGATCTTTGCTAAGTTCCCATTTTTTGTTTCTTAGTTTTATATTTCATCTACTTGTAAAAGCTACTCAGTGTCTTCAAAGTCTAGTAGGAAGTACACAATCAAACATATCTATTCATCTATAGATTCATTCTACAAGATCTTCTGGAGTACCAACTCACATTAAGTATCTAGGTTTATTTTTAGGTAGAACAGGTTCTATTACATCCATTGTTCTGTACATATCTTCTTTACTTTCTCATACTGAAAGTCATCAAATAGCTATTCATGGACAATCTAGTTTTCAGATAAATTCAGCTGACTCTTTCCTTAAGTCATCATAAATAACTCATTGAGCAATAGGGAATAGGGCTTGTAGATATTCTCAATTTGCCTTTCTTTTTTCATTGTTTTCTTTCCATCTTTTTACACATCTTTCAGCCCATCTATGTGTTCTATTCATTGCTGCTTTTGCATACTCATGCGAACTATCTCAAGGAGCACATTCATCAAATGCCATTATAATATCTGCTCAAAGATTTGATTGAAGATCCATATTATTTTCTGCATTGAAAAAATGTTTAGATCCATCAATAAAACTTCTAAAATGTACTCAATCTTCAGTTATTTTTACTAGACTTTCATCATTTTTAAAACTATTTTTATCTCATGTTTGTCATAAAGAAAAAACTTGAAATCAACCTGAGTCAGTTAAAATAGGTTTATTATAATTTTGAAACTTATGTACTCATCAAAAATGTTTTACTATATCTTGACCGGGTCTAAGATATAAATGATATGTGTTAGCTAGTATTATTTCAGCTCACATTTCATCTAGCTCTTCTTTATGTATTCATTTTACAGTTGCTTTTGTTCATACAGGCATAAACATAGGAGTTTTAAAGCTACCGTGTTCAGTAAAAAATTCTCAAGCTCTTGCTTTTCAATCTATATTTTCTAATTTAAATTCAAACATTATTTATATTTAAAAATTATTTTAAGAGGATTATATTAATAAAATAAAAAAAACATAAAAAAAGTACTAATTTTAGTACTTTTTTATATTTCATCGTTATGTTCTAGTTCATGAAGCATTTTTCTAAGATTTTCATTTTTCTTTGAATCTCTTTCAATTTTTTGTGTGAATGCTTTGTATTGGTGTTCTTTTAGTAAATCAACTAAACCATGATTCCAATCAGGATCTTTTATTTTAATATCTTTTATTATTTCTATTTCTTTTTTTAATTTATGAGCTTTTTCAATAAAATCATCTCTTCAAAGATTGTCCATATCAGCATCTTTTATTATTGTTTCATAAATATCTATTGGTTTTTTATAATCAGGATCTGTTGCTAATATTAATCTTTCAATTATTCTAATTTTATCTTCTGGATACAGAATACTTTTTAAATAATTTGCAGCAATTTTTGCTCAGAAAGGTTCATTTTTGTCATACTGAATTACAAATCAAGTATCATGAAACAATCATGCTAATGCTAAGATTTCTATTTCTTCATCATTTAATCATTCTTTTTTTGATAAATAAATAGCTCTATCCATTACTTCTATTGCATGATTATAGCTATGATAATAATGTTGTTCTAAAGGAACGAGTAGTTTATTAACATATCTTTTTGCTCTATTTATAAGTTTTGTATTTTGCATAATTTTTATCTAATTATTATTTTACTAATATCATTATATGCTATTAATAAACTTAATGCAATTAATACAATAAAAAATCATACATGAATATATCATTCTGTTTTTTCACTGATTGCTTTTCTTCAAAAAATCTTTTTTATCAAGCCATTTATTGTGATAAAAAGAAATCTTCATCAATCAAGTGCAGGAATAGGTAGTAGATTAAAAACTCATAGATTAATAGATATAATTGCTCATATAACTATTAAAAATATTATTCATCATTGCATAGAATGACTTATGAAGTCAACTATTCATATTGGTCAGCTTACTTGAGCAATTGCTTCTTCTCTTTCTTTTGGTGTTTCAGGATTAAATATTTTTCTTACTAATATTCATAATCATTTAAATGTTAATAGTGTTTGATTGTATGTTTCAATACTTCAGTATTTTATAGAATCAATAAGAGAGTATTTATATTCAAAATCTGTATTTAATTCTAGATTTTCTCATATATATGCTCATATTTTTCAGTCGTCAGAAACTCTTAATCAATAAACTTTTCATCATACAAAACTTCAGATTTCAGAATTTAATTCTTTAGATAGTTTTTCGTCTACTAATGTTCAATTAGCGTATATGATAATTTTTTTTCATTTATTATTTTCAAGGATTTTTATTAAATCTTTTGGTGAATTTATATCATAATATTTTCATAATTCATTGGTTTCATTTCAATCTTTATCTAAACAAAATCAATATTTTCACATTTCAAACTTACAAGTTCATATATTTTGAATTATATCTCATGCTTTTATATGTGCTTTTTCAGCAGGACTTCATTTTACTGGATTTATAACTACTCAAGGTTTTTTTATTAATAATCCAGATTCGATTGCTTGTTCGTATGTAGGTATTAATTTTAGATCTAAACTTGTTTCTATTTTTGTATTAATTCAAAGAGGTTTGATTCATATAAAAAATAGTATTGAGAATATAACTATTGCTAAAAGGAAATTCATAAAAACTCAAGCTAATATTATAATAGCTTGTTGCCATGCTGGTTTATTCATTAGATTATAATCAGCTTTATTTTCTTTTAATTTTTCAAGAATTTCTTCTTTGTCTTTTTTATTAATTTTTTCTCATTTCGAATCAAAAATATCTTTATTTTCTAAAATATCTTTTTCTAAATCAGAATTATTATATAGCTCATTTTTTTCATTATATACTAAAAAAGTATTTGGCATTTCTCATGTTAATTTAACAAATCAACCAATTGGTAGCCAATTTAATGTAAAAAGAGTTCATTTTTTATCTGTGAATAATTTCTTAGCTCTTGGAGGTATTCATAGGCCAAATTCTTCAACTCTAACTCAGAATTTTCTAGCTGCAGCAAAATGTCACCATTCATGAATTAAAACTATTATAGAAAAAAGTATTATTGATGTAATTATTCAAAGAATTATCATATTTATTAGTTTAATATAAATTATTGTATTTATAATATTAAACAACTAGATATTGTCTAATTTTTTTAATATAAGTTTTTTTGCTTTTTTATCTAAAAAGTGGTATAATATATAAAATATTTATTAAAAATAATTTATGGCTTTAGAAAGAAGTAATTGAGTAAATGAATCAGCTGAAAATAAAAAAACTAAAACAGTTGATAATAAAGATAAATTTCTAAAAGATTTTTGTGAAAAACAAATGAAAGATGAGTCTAATAAAATTAATTTTTTAGATTCTATTTTTAATGCTAAAACTATTTCTTGAGAATTAAAAAAAGCTTTAGAAGAAGAATTGAGTTGAGGTAAGACTATTTCAAGTATATTAGATGATAAGTGAAATAAATCAGTTATTGATAAATATGAATGAGTTAAGATAGATGATATTAGTTTATCTGACTTAAAATCAAAGTTATTATGAGAATATATTCCATTAAAATCAAAAAGAGATAATTTAAAAATGATTTTAGAATCAGAATTTGATCTTTCAGATAAGAATATTAATAAAGATATTGATTATTTAATTAATACATTAAAAATTACTGATTTAGTATGATTAATTAATTTATTTTCAAGTAGAAAAAGCTTTATAGAATGAACTAATTTAAATATTACTGAAAAAGAAAAAAATCTTGCTGATTTTTTAAAATTTGATACTAAAGATTTAGATCAAGATGCAATAAAAGCAATAGATAGAGTTCAAAGTAAATTTATTAAATGAAAAAATATAACTAGTGATGATATTTCTTTATTATTTAATGAATTACAATTAAGTAATGAAGATAAAAGAAAATTAGTACATTCTTTTATTCCTACTATTACGTTAGAAGAAGCTGTTAAGTGGGGAATTAAAACAAAAGAAGAAGCTGATAAGTATAAAAATACGTTATTAGATATTTTTTGAGTTGATGAAAGTGATAGAGAAAAATGTTTTTCTTCTATAAAAGATAAGGATATTATTTTATCTACTAAATTACATGCTTGATTAGATTATCAAATAGATACTATATTAAGAAAATCAGATTTTAATAATGTATCTGATTATTTTAATACTATTATTGAATCAAATAAAGAAAAAATAAAATCTGATTGACCAAAAAATGTAAAAGACGTAATTAGTGAATTAAAGAATATTGATAATTGATCTGGTAGATTTGAAAACATAAATAAATTAGAGGAGTGAAATATAATGAAACTTACTAAAAAGTGAGAATCATGAGAAGATATTATTCAATATGTAAAAATATTAAAAGCTGATGATGATAAAAAAGAGCTTACTTTTTTGAAAGTAGGTTTTTGAGATAATATTAATTTAAATTTAGATTGAGAATGAGATACTATATCTTATATTGAATTTGTTGATAATTTTAAAAAATCAAAAACTAATTTAAGTTTTTTTGAAATTAAAGATATAGAAAAAATAATAAATGACCCAACTAAAGAAGAATTAAATGATTCTGATTTAAAACTTTTTACAAGTGAAGATTTAGAAAATGAAGAAGATAGAAAAAAATATAAAGAGTATTATTTAAATAAATTAAGAGAAGAATTAAAGGAATTAGAAGATGAATTTAATAAAGAAGGATGAAAGAAAGAAGATAATCCTCTTTTATATGCTAAGATACAAGAAAAAAGAGATTATTTAAATTGAGTTGATATAAACTATGATTTAGATAATAATAAATTATTAGATTTTTTAAATTTTAGAAAATTTGTTGATAAGATAAATCAAATTGATCCATCTTGAGAAAAAATTTGATTTGAAAAATGAATATTCTTTGAATCAAAATGAAATATTTATGAAGTAACATGAACGGAAAATAATAAAATAAGTTTAAATAGTATTTCTTGACCAGAGTTTTGAATTGATTTAGAAACTTTTTATCAAATTTTTAAAAAGAATAAAGCTAAAAGATTAGAAGCTATAAAAGATTTTAATGAAATCATTGATAATAAAAAAGATGATAATAAAAAGTGGGATAAACATGAAGTAGTTGATTGAAAACTTATTGCTAAGGGAGTAGAATATCTAGAAAAAACAGAAAATAAAACTGTAGATTTTTTAGTTTCAGACAAAAATAATGAACTTATAAAAATAAATAGTATAGTTTGAAATCAAGTAACTGTACAATTTTGAAATAGAAAAGATTATTCAGATTTAGATAAGAGTGAAAAAAAGAAAGATAAGATTTCAGATGATGACGAATGAGAAAAAATTTATTTGGATAGTAATGAATATACTCTTAGTCTAAATGAGTTAGATAAATATATTGATGAACATGAATTATATCCAAATTGGAAAACTGGAAAAAAAATAGAACCAGAACAACCAAAAGATCTTCAAAATAAATATTGATCAAAGTTTTCAACAAGATTATTTAATAGGACATCTATTAATGAAATAATTGCCTGATGAGAAATATTTATTGAATGATTTAAAGAATCAATTAAAACATGAAATGATATACATGCTGCAAAAGTAGCACTTGCTATGTGATCTATATTACCTGAGGAAATTAGGGCAGATTTACAAATAAAAGTTGAAAGAGCTGAAGCAGAAGAGATGGATAAAGCCTTAGAATGATTAGGTAAAGTTGATTCTCCAATAGCAACTAGAAGAATTAAAGAATGGTTATTAAATAAAGATACTCCAGAATATAAAAAAGAAGCATGAATTATGTTTATGTTAGATAAATATGGACATCTTACAGCTAAATGACCACTTTATCCATTTAGATGAAAATTTTTATGGTATGAAGCTTTAGGTTGAAGGATTAATGATAAATTATTTTTATCTATTAAAGAAGAAGCTGAGGCTTCAAATATTACTTTTTCAGAAGAGTATTTAGTTCATATTTTATTAAAAAGACAATGTTGAGGAGGTCTTCCACCAAAGAGAAGATCAAGATTACATAAAGAATATGAAGCAAAATGGAAAAATTGAATTAGAGAAGAATTTGATAAAGGATATTGAGATGCAGAGAAAAAAAGAACAGCAGCTGATATGGTAAAATGAGGTAATGATGAAGCTACATGATGAACAACTTCAAATGCAATAGGTTGGTATAAAAAAGCTATTGAGAGATGAGATAGTTTAGAAAAAATGAGTGAATGATTTTTTGCTTTATTATATTCATGAGCTCTATATGATGTTGATCAAGCTACATTTTTAAAAATAAAAGGATTGTGGGATTGAGATAAAATGCCTATTATTATGACTAGGTTTTCATCTTATAAATGAGATATGGAGCTGTTTAATGAAACAGTTTTAGAGCTTGCTAAAAAAATGGAAAATCTTTATCCACAACATAAATGAATACTTTGAGAAGCACAAGAATTATTTAATGATGCTAAAAATTGAAATTGAAAGGAAAAAGATAGATTTAATAGAGCAATAGATTTTTGGAAAAAATATTGAACACCATTATCTAGAGCTTTAAATTTTTCAAATACAGATGATAAAACTTATTCTGAAACAGATAAGATTATTTTTTTAGAAAGAGATAAAAATCCTATATTTTCTAAATATTATAATAATGTTAGATGATTTACAACAGAATGAACTTTTTGAAAAGATTTTATGGATGATGCTTGTTGACAAGTATGATTAACATGATTAAATATTAATGAACTAACTAAGCAATATTTATGAGTTTCTCAAAATAGGAACTTCAGAGATGAAAAAACTTGAAATATTGTCTGGGATGAAATTCAAAAAGATTTATTAGCTATAAATGAAAAAACTTTTTATAAAGATAAGAAAAAAGATAGAGAAGCAAAGGAAGAATATTTATTACATGTTTTAAATGATTTATTAGCCTGAATAGTTGCTAAGGTAGGTTGAGATTATATCGGAACATATAATAACAAACAAATGAATATGTGAAAATATTTTAATTCAATTTGATTAAATTTAAAAGAAGATTTTATAGATTTTTCTGTTTCAGATTTTGAAGAATGGAGTAAGCCTGAAAATAGAAATTCTGAATCTAATACTAAATTAAGAAAAATTATTTGAAATATTTTGGATTGAAATACAGAAGATATAAGTAAAAATGATGAGCCAAGTTTTGATGATAAAATAACGAATGAGGATCCTTTTGATGAAATTATTAGTAGTTCTAAAAAGAATGTTGATATGGTAACTAATAGTAATGAAAATAAAAAAAATAAACGTAATGAAGATGATGAATACTATTAAAATAAAAAAACAGAGAATTATCTCTGTTTTTTTTATTGTTTCCAATTACTAAGTATTTGCTCTAATTTAACTTTATGAGTAGTGTTTGATGAACTATCTATCCACTGTACAAATGATGTTATTTTCATTTTTGGCTCATCAGAATCTGCTCAGTCAGTTACTCAGTCTGCTTGCAAATATGATATAATTATTTCTCTTGTAAAAACTGGTAATAAATTATTAGTTGTTCATGTTTGAGTATATATTCAATTATCTATTCATACTCTAAAGTCATTTATATATGTTCATACTCAGAAAGTTCAGCTTGTTGTTCAAGATAAGTACCATGAGTTATTCAATCTATAAATAATATAGCTTCATGCAGTTATGTCATATGTAGTATTATTTTGTCATAGACAATTGCTATTGTAATTTAATGTATTCCAACAGTTTTCATAATCACTTGAGAATCTTATCCAATTAGTATCTCTTATATTAGTCATAGCTTCTATTCATTGTTTAGCTATTTGAATTGCTTGAATTTTATTACTAGTTGAAGTAGTTAAGGCTGTTGATTTATTAAATAATGTATACATTCATGTAACTCATGTAGTAATTATCAGAAGTACTATAATTGCTTCTATAATTGATGTTGCTTTTTTTGATTTTTTCATATAATTAACTGGAAAAAATTAATAATTTTATTAATTACATACTATTAAATAAATTAAATAATGCAAAAATTTTCAATACATGATGAAAAAAAAGTAAAAGAGTTATTAGAAAAAAATGGTGAAAAATCTTTTAGATATTCCCAAATAGAAAATGCAGTTTATAAAAATTTTATTGATGATTTTGATAAAATGGAAACTTTATCAAAAAAAATAAGAGAGTTATTAAAAGAAAATTGTTTTTTTGATTCTTTAAAAGTTGATACTGAAAAAACTAGTTCAAACTGACAAACTACAAAAATATTATTCAAGACTGAAACTGGTGAATTTATAGAAGCTGTTATAATGAGACATCTAACATGAAGAGTTACTTTATGTGTTTCATGTCAAGCAGGTTGTCCTATGGCTTGTAGTTTTTGTGCTACATGAAAATTAGGATTACTTAAAAACCTTACAAATTATGAGATAATAGAGCAAATTTATTACGCAGCTAAATTATTAGATAAAGAATGAAATAAGCTAAGAAATATAGTTTATATGGGGATGTGAGAGCCTATGCTTAATTACGATGTAGTTAAAGAAACTATTGATTTTGCAAATGCTCAGAAAAAAATGGATTTAGCAAATAGAAGAGTTACTGTTTCTACTTGTTGAATAGTACCATGAATTAAAAGATTTACTGAGGATTTTCCACAAACTAGTTTAGCTGTTTCTTTGCATGCACCTAATGATGAAATAAGGCAAAAAATAATGCCAGTTGATCATACTTATCCTCTTAAAGATTTAATGAAATCATTAGATGATTATGTAGCTAAAACGAATAAAAGAATTTTTTATGAATATATTATGATTAATGGAGTTAATGATGATATTAAACTAGCTCATGAATTAGGTAAGTTATTAGAATGAAAATTAGCTCATGTTAATTTTATTCCATATAATGAATGAGAGGGAACTAGTTCTGATTGATTTAGAACTACACCTAGATTTATAATAGAAAAATTTCAATCAATTTTAAAGCATTATTGAGTTATTTCTACTATTAGAATGACTATGTGAGATGATATTGATGCAGCTTGTTGACAATTAGCTAATAAAAAAGAAGAAGGTTAATTTCTTAATTCCTTTACTTTTATAAAAAAAATATATAATAATTAAAATTTATTTTCATTTTAAAACCCCTTTTATTTATGAGACACTTAGTATTCAGATTATTTTTAATAGTATTATCATGAGTTATTTTACTTTCTTATGTTTTTCCTTGGTCAAGTTATAATATAGATGTTCCTTTCTCAGGTTCAGAATATAAATTAGGTTTAGATCTACAATGATGAATTGAACTTGATTATAAAGTTGATTTAGAAGATGCTAAAAAAGATCCTGAATATGATAAAGAAAAAGAAAAAGAAATAATAGAAGGATTAAAATCTATTATTGATAAAAGAATTGAAACATTAAAAATAAATGATTCTGTTATTACATCTGCTTCTTATGCATGAGAACAACATATTATTGTTCAAATTCCTTTAAAATGAAATAATTCACTTGAAAATTCAGAAAATATTAAAAAAGCTAAGGAAGCAATTTGAAAAGTAGTAAAAATTGAATTTAAAGAAAAAAGAAAAAATATTACTGAAGCTGATATTGCTGCAAGAAAAGTTTTAGCTGAAGATGCTTTAAATGAAATAAAAAATTGAGAATATCCTTTTTCAGTTACTGCTGATAAGTATAAACTTTCATATGAAAATGTTATTATTTGAGAATCTGAAGACCCTAAAAATACATTTAATATTGATAATGTTGAAGTTGATAAAGTTATAGAAGGTACATTGTGAGGAGATGAATGATATATTATCTTATCAAAACCAATTGATAATAAATATAGTTATATATTTATTTCAAAAACTCCATCTATATGGATGCCAGCAATGGATTCACAAGGTAGAATATTAAATGATAAATATTTTGTCAAGTCATCTGTTCAATTTAATGAAGCTTTTACTCCTATGATAGAGCTTACTTTTAATGCAGAATGAGCAAAAATATTTGGAGAATTGTCTACTAGATTGGTGGGACAACAAATGGCTATATTTGTATGAGGTGAGCTTTTAACTGCACCAAATATAAATGAACCTATTTTATGAGGTAAAGCTGTTATTACTTGAAATTATACTCCAGAAGAAGCTAGAGCATTAGCTCAAGATATTAATACTTGAGTTGTACCGGCTCCAATATATTTAACTTCTGAAAAAACTATTGATTCAAAATTAGGTTCTACTTCATTAGAAAAACTTATATTTGCATGAGTTACATGATTTTTATTGATTCTTGTATTTTTAGTATTTGTTTATAGATGGTCATGATTTATGTCAGCTATTGCATTACTTATGTATATTGCACTTGTATTAACTATAATTAAATGAATGTGAGTTGTATTAACTCTAGCTTCTATTGCATGATTAATTTTATCTGTTGGTATGGCTATTGATGCTAATATACTTATATTTGAAAGAATTAAGGATGAATTAAAAAATTGAAAAGATATTAAAGAAGCTACTTTGATTTGATTTAAAAAATCATGGTCAGCTATATGGGATTCAAATGTTACATGATTTATAGTAGCTTTAATTTTATTTATATTTGGTATAAATATGATTAAATGATTTGGTCTTATGCTAGCAATTTGAATACTTGTTTCATTATTTTCAGCAATGTGGATATCTAGAATATTACTTGTTTTATTATCTGATGTAATGAAATCAAAAAATAAATTTATTTGATTTAAAAAGTAATTCAAAAATATGTCAATCTAAAAACACCTCTAATATGGGTGTTTTTTTTGTTATTATTTTGAATATAGTTAATATGTAATTATCTTATAGTTTATTATTATTATGTTATTATGGTTAATAAAATAGGAATTGTTTTAATAATGTCACTTATTTGATTACTTTTATTTTTTAACTTATGATTATTTAATTGATGAAATAATGATGATAAAAATATAATTTTAGAAATAAAAACTCATAATTGACAAAATATTTCTGATTTATTGAATAATGATAATTATAATAAAATATGAATAAATCCTAATAAATATGAAGATTTTGAATGATTCTTAAAAGATTTTAAATCTTTTTCATGAGTTACTATAGATCCAATAAAGGAAAAATTTGTAGTTTGTGTTAATGATAAAGCTGATGATAATAGATTATATATAGCTTTTGATTATAAATATAATTGAAAAGTATTTGATAATGAAGAGTATAAAAATTTAGCAATACTAGATATATATAGTGCATATAAAAATGATTGTATATATTGATGAGTTGATTCAAAAGCTTGAAAAAAAATATTATTTGAAACTGATTTTGTTCATCCTAAAACATCTATAATAAATGATGTATTTAGTATGAAAAAAAATGTATATAGTATAATAGCTACACTTTCAAAAAGTAAAAATGCTTGAGTTTTAAATAAAGAGTTATTATGATATCTTTATGATTTTACTTGAAATTACGAAGAATGACTTAAAGAGAGAAGTGAATTATGCAAAGTTAGAGAATCATTATGTAATAATAATATAAAAATAAATGTAAGTTGAGTAGTTAATGATTTAGATTGAAATTGAATAAAATGAGTAGAGATTAGTTTACTAAATAATTCAAAATATAAGACATTTACTGATACTGAATGAAAATACGATTTTGATATAAATGTTTATAATTTATCTCATTTAAGATTTAAAGCTTCACTTGATTGATATTCAGATGCTTTTAAAACTGCTATTGTAAATAATAATAAAATAAAAGAATGAAGTCTTCGTTTTAGGTTTAATATGCAAAAAGCAGATAAGAGTTATACGATTAACTGAGAAAATTTATCTAAATATAAGGTTTGATGAAAGTACTTTGTTATTAAAGATGATAATTCTAAATACTTTATACCTTTAGATGGTTTATATTATTCAGATTGAGAACAATATAAAGATTTTGATTTAACAGTATATACTTATTTGTTTACTAAACAAAGTAGTACTGAAGATATGTTAGCTAATGACACATTTCAACCAGTTTTTTGATATGTTTGAAATATAATGAAAACTTTTGGTATGCCATATATTCAGTTTATTGATAATAAATCATGAGAAGAGCTTTTTGTAAAAGCTTCTAATCCTATGATTTTACAAAATCATATATATCATATGAAGGAATTATATGAAAATTATGACAAAATATATGAGCCAATTACTGATGAGGATATGGAATTTTTAGTTAAATATTCTAAGGAAAAATGAGGTTATCCTATTACTTTTGATTTTTTAACTGAAAATAATTTATTAAGATGGCCATGATGGTGGGCTCTTGATAGGAAAAAAGGTATATGGGAAAGTGTTCCATCTAGGGTACTAGATACTAGTTGATTGGTAGAATTACCATTCTATAGTATAAATGATAAATAAATTTTTAAATTTTAATAATTACATTATGAAAAAAAATATATTAGGAATTGCTACATTATGAATTTTAACAGTAGCTGTTATATGAGGTTATTATTTTGGTTTTAATGGAGAAGAAGCAAACGCTAATCCAGATTTTATATGTGTTAAATCTGTAACAGGTCAAAGTTGTGATATACAATCATGTGATGATTGGCAATCTGATTGAACTAGAGTTTGTTACTGAAAAGAAACTACAAAAGTTTGATATTACCATACTCGTACTACTTGTGAATCTGGTTATTCTTCAGTTTACCAATGAGCAACAGCAACTAATACTTCTGCTTCTACACTTGCTGCTTCATGAACATTAGATGCAGAATGACAAGCAGCTACTTATCAACATCCTTCTAGTTGAAGACATAGTACAGATTTTGATTATGAAACAATAGATTGTAGTATTACGGAAGTAGATGATATTGCTCCTTCTGCTACAGTAACTTCTTCATGAACTTCTATTAACTAATTAAAAAAAATGAAAAAAATAAATTTATTTATATATATATTTATTGTTTTATTATTTACTGCTACTTCTGTTTTTGCTGCATCAAAATATAGATATGTTTGTGATAATGATATTTGTTATAATACTAGAACTGATTATATCTGACCAGATAGTTATTATGTTAATCCAGTTGAAAGAATTTTAGTTTCTAGTTGATTAACAAATACTATTGATGATTCATTGATTGATTATTCAAACTATTATTGAACATGAGAATTTACTATAGAAGATTTTTGTCCTAGTCCTTGTTGATCTTGAGATGATTATGATGAAAATTTTACATTAAGTTGAATAATTAACTATTCAAGTGATTTTGATGTAACTGATGGTTCATGGCCATTTCCAGATATTATTGCTAGTTATTCTTGAGGACTTGATTATTTATTTGAAAATTTTAATTCAGTAATAACTGAATTAAATACTAATGCATGATTGCCAATATGAACTGCTAAAAATAACTTATCTGATATATTATCAAATATAGTTAATTATTCTACATGAACAAATGAATTTGAATTAAGAAATATATGTGATTATCAATGTAGTAATTCTTTATTAACTAATTATATTTATTGAGATAGTTCTGAATTTAGATATTTATCTTGAACAATTCAATTAAGTAATTTTGTAGAGAATACATTTATTGTATCATGAGATTATTCTATTGTTGATCCTGTAGATACATGATCTATAATTACTGTTACAAAAGTATGAGATAGTGTTTTGTTTAATTTTTGATTTGAAGATTTTTTAGATTGGACAGACACTTGAACTACTTATACATATACAATGATTGCATTGGATGAAAATGATCCTTTGCCTACATCAACATGATCAGAACTTGAAGTTGATGTTAATAATTTACATTGATTTTATTTGAATGAATCTATTACAATAGATAATGATACTTATGAGGTTAGTTCTGAGTGACTTTGAGATGCTTTAGATGATGTAATAAGTATAAATGTTAAAGATGATGATACTAAATATATAGAGGTTCGTATAAGTGAGCCTATATCATTAATAAAAGCATGACAAGTAAATTTTTACTTAATGGCTGTTAATGATACTTCTTGAGATTCTTTCCCGTTAACTATTATAAATCCTTCTTTACCTGTTACAGTTTTACCTAGAGATGAAATAGCATCAGTTACTTGAGCAATTCTTTCTCCTTTTAATTTAATTGCTAATGAAACTTGATTTGGACAAAATCAACCATTTCCAGTTGAATTTTTACTAAAAGATAGTACTAGTAGTTTTTATAATGTAAAATCAGATGAAATTTCTTGATATACTATCACTAAGTCAGCTGGCTCTTCACCTTATTTAGAATTATCTACTAGTGACGATCCTGATTGAGTATGGTCAGATAGAGTTGATTGAATTATAAGTGATACCAATGATTTAAATAAATTTTATTTTAGAATAACTGAACCAGGTTATTATGATATATATTGATTTGATATAACAGCTAGGAAAAAAGAAGATACATTAGTGTATTCTGAACCTGCTGAGTATGAAATTTATAATAATTTTATTCCATGAAATTTATATGACACAAATTGAACATTAAATAAAATTTATATTGAACAGCCTGCTCAATGAAGTTTAGTTTTTCAATGTTGATATAAAGTAGATATAAAATACGATTGTATAGGTGATAATTTAAGTGGATGTTATCAACAGTATGATTTATGTATTGATTGATCTTGTTCTTCTCTCAGTGAATGAGAATGGTATAGTTTTACTTCTGAATCTGAAAATGGAAAAAATATTCAATTAACAGTAAGAGACTTAGCGTATAATACAACTGTATTTGAGGGGATAATTAATCATATTGATACTACTGCTCCTGAGATAATAAGTATTGTTAAATGAACTGAAAATATAATTGCTTGAAATTCATATAAATATTTAGCTAATAATGATGACTTAGTTGTTAAATTTTATGAAAAAACTACAAATGACTGTATAGCAAAAACTTATTATAAAATTTATAGTAATGATAGTGAATATTCTACTTGAGTATTAGATTGAGTAAACTCTGAACTTGATATATCAAATTTATTTAAAACAACTTGAACTTATAATTTAAAAATAGATTATAATGATCAATATTGAAATACATGAAGTATTGATTTTGATTATACAATTAAACCAAATTTAGTTGATATAAGTTATTCATCTGTTTATTTGACTCCAGGTATAGATGTAACAGGAGAAAAATTTGCTAATAATATAGATAATTATAATTATACATTAGAACTTATTGATTGATATAATAATGAAATTTATAATAAAACTATTTTATCATTAGATACAAAGTGTGTATGAGATGATTGCAAAACTATAAAAACAGATTTATGAGTTTGATGAAATGATGCAATAATTGAATATAATAATACGTGAGATACTGATTCTAATTGAAAATTTACTTTTAATGTTAAATGATTAGCTCCAGGAACGTTTTCAGAGGTATTTAAAATTAAATTAAAGGATTGGAATACAGATTATAATGATGAAACTAATATAAGTGAATTTTACATTTGAAGTAATATTAATTATAATTCATTTAAAAAACCTATTTCTTGAAATATGAATATTTTAGAATGAGGAACAGCCCCTGAATTGTGAAAAGAACAAAAATATTGAATACACTTAGATGATATTGATTGAAATTGAATAGGAGTTAATGATTGAAGATTAGAACTAACTACTAATTCTATTTCTAATCTTGTAGATTGACATTTTTGGGCACAATTCATAGTAGAAAATGAAAGATTTAATTCTAATTTAAATAATACTTTAAGTTTTTCTTGAGTTATAGATACTGATAATGATAGTACAGCTTTATTTTCTCCTAAAATTGAAGCAGATAAATTAATTATAGATTATAATTTATGATGAGAAAATATAAGATACTATCTAGATAGTTTTTGAATTAATTGATGTGCTGTAAATACTTTATGATTAAAAGTTATTTGAACTCTTCAATGAGATTGAAAATCAGATATTACATGACAAGATTCTAATTTTTCTGACCTTACAAAAGGAAAATTAAGATCACAAATAAGGAAAAATGCTTATAAATTAATGAGAAATAGAATAAGTTGATTAGATAATATAAATAATATTATTTATATTCAATGAGATAAATCTTATTCTGAAGTTAAACCTTATTTAAATACAAATGATACTATTATAATTAGAAATTGAAATTTTATTATTGATGAGGATATTTTAAATAATATTGGAGTAATTGTATTAAAAAGTAATTATTTACTTGATTCAGATTATATTAATATGTGAAATGTATATGTTAATAACGATGTTGAAGAAATAAATGCAATTATTTATGCTGATTGAGCTTTTAGAAGTGCAGATTCTAATTGAAATAGTTATAATGATTCTAGTTTAAATAAAAGATTAGTGCTAAACTGATCTTTGTTTACAAGAAATACTATCTGATGAGCTGTTAGGTGAGATGCATGATATTTATTACCTTGATGAGGTTCTACAAATTCTTTTGATTTAGCAGAAGTATATGATCTAAATTATATTAGAAAGGTTGATAATACATGTGATCTAGATAATGATTATTCTTTTTTAATAAAGTATAATCCATCAGTTCAATTAAATCCACCTAAATGATTTGATATTAAATATTAAAATAAAGACTGTTTTTAAACAGTCTTTATTTTATATCTTAAATTATCAATATTTCAGGCTCACATTAATATTATTATTGAGTTTGAATTTTCTTTATCAAATTTTTCTATTAGCTTTAATGTATTTTCTAATCAGTTTCAGTTTATTTTTTTATTATGATTTATTTCATTTATAAATTTTTCTGTACTCATTCTTTTTTTATCTTCTTCACTATCTCTTGATTCATATATATTTGGAATTATTAATTCGTCTGTGTTTTTAAAACAATCCTTAAAGTCATTTAATAGTTCATATGTTCTAGAATATTGATGAGGTTGAAAGACAGTTAATATTTTTTTGTCTATATTGTTGTCTTTCAAAGCTTTTAATGTTAGACTAATTTCAGTAGGATGATGTCAATAGTCACTCATTAAAACATTATTATGGACAGTGTTTCAAATTAGCTCCATTCTCCTCCAAACTCATGAATATCATTCAAGTGCTTCTAATATTTGTTTGTCATTTATTCATATCATGTGTCCAATAATATATGCAATTTTTGCATCATATAAAATATGATTTCATGGTATTTTCATGTCTATAATTGGAAAATTAATTTGTTGTCCATTATAAGAAAAATGTCTATTATATACTTCTATATATGTTATATCCTTTCTTATTCATATTAATGTTTTACAATTTTTATCTTCTCAATTTAATATAGCAAATCAATTAGGTTTAATATTATCTATATATTCTTTGTATGCAGATATATAATCATCTATATCTTTATAATAATCTAGATGGTCTAATTCTATGTTTATAATAACTCAAACAGTTGGTTTATAGTTTAGAAAACTTCTTTTATATTCACATGCTTCAAGTACAAAATATTCATCTTCGTTAAGATCTTTTCTATGAAAAAAATTTTTATTATCAAATTCTTTTAATATTGTTCATACAATACTAGTAAAATCTATTTCTGAATTTTTCAGTACTAAACTAGTTAGGGAAGTTGTTGTTGATTTTCAATGGGTTCATGCAATTGTAATCAATTTTTTATTATTAGTTATTTCAGCAATTGCTTCTGGATATGTTAATAGTTTTAATCATAAGTCTTTTGCTTTTTTTATTTCTGATTGTTTTTGAGGCACTGCTTCAGTATATATAACAAAATCAAAGTCTTTACTAATAATATCAGGATTTTCTCATATTGTTATATAGGCTCATTCATTTTCAAGATTTTCTATTAATTCTGATGATGTCATATCACTTCAATAAACTGTATATGATTGTGCTAGGTAATATCTAGCAATTGCAGATATTCATATTCATCATATTCAGATAATGTATACTTTATTTTTCATTTAATATTTATTAATTTATATTTTTTCATTTAATAATATTTCTGCATTTTTAAAAACATTATTTTCTAATTGATCTAATTCTTCATTCGAAAATTTTGATAGTACCCAGTCAGATACTTCATAATTTGTATTGAATCAAATTCATATTTTTATTCTTTTAAAATTATCTCAAAAATGTTTAATAATATCTTTTACTCAATTATGACCTCAAGCACTTCATTTTTCTCTAAATCTTAATTTTCAAAAATCCATACTCATATCATCATATATTACAATAATATTTTCGATATCTATTTTATAAAAATTAACTATTTTTCTTATAGACTCTCAGCTAAGATTCATATAAGTTTGAGGTTTTAATAATATAGTTTTTTCTCAATTATATTGTCATGAACTTATTTCAGCTTTAAATTTAGTTTCTTTTTTAAAATCGGTAAAATGATTTTTATTTTTAAAATAATCTAAAAATAAAAATCATACATTATGCTTAGTTTTTTCATATTCTTTTCATGGATTTCATAGTCATACTAATAGTTTCATGTTTTTTTTGTAATTAATATTTTATTTAGACTATTATAAATAAAATATTTTAAAAATAAACTTTTATATTTATTTATATATGATATAATTTTTATATATTAATAATTAATTAGATTATGATTTTAGAAAAAGCATTAGTTGAGTTAAATAGCACTCAAAATACTAGAGATATATTAGAGATTTTATGAATAAAATTTAATTGTAATTATTTAGAAAATGATTACTACAAAAATAAAATAGAATGATTAAATAAATGAGAATATTTTATTTCAGACTTAGATGGTACTTTTTTTAGAGGTACTTTACAAAAAGAAGCTGTAAGTTTGTTTATTAAATTTGTAAAAAAACAAGACTATTTTGATATGGATTTAGATGATTATTCTAGTTTTTTAAAGGATGTTAAATTTTTTAATGATTTAGAAAAAAAAGCTTATAATAAGGAAATAGAATATTTTGAATATTTAAATGCATGAATATTTTTACTTTTAAAACATAAAAATTTAGTAGAGTGGGATGATTATTTAGCATATATTAAATATAGTTTTAAAAAGAAAGAAAAAATTAATCCTTTTAGATTTTCTTTTAAAAAGTTGAAAGAAGTACTTGAAAGCTGAAAGAATTTTATTTTTGTTTCATGAGCACCGGATTTTATTTTCGATATATATTTAGATTTATTAAAAAAATACATTTGAAAAAATATTTGAGAACAATATATGGATAAAATATTTTGAATAGGTAGTTTCCTATCTATCAATACTCAAGAATATATGCCATTATGGTGAAGGGATCATAAAAGTGGTTTTATTAAAGGTTTAATTGATAATGGTATTTTTACAAATATTATTTGATGAATGGGGGATACTGCAAGTGATTTTTGAATAAGTTATATGTTAAATGATTATAGTGATTTTTATTTTGTAAATCCTGAAAAAAAAGTTTTTGATAAATTTGATGAATTTAGAAAAAATAATATTAATTATCATTTTATAATAGAAAGAAAAGATTTAATTGTAGAAATAAAAAAAGAAGATATTAAATATGTTTAATATCTTCTTTTTATTTAAAAAATTTAGAATGTACATCTTTTAATTTTTTATTAGTAACATGAGTATAGACTTGAGTAGTTGTTATACTAGCATGTCAAAGCATTTCTTGAATAGCTCTTAAGTCTGCTCAATTACTTAGTAAAGTAGTAGCAAATGAATGCCTAAGAGTATGTGCAGATATATTTTTTAAAATAAATGCTTTAGCTGCATATTTTTTTACCATATTTGTTATAAAAAACCTTGTTAATCTTGTTTTTTCATCTTCAAGTACATCTATATTCTCTTTTTTTATATTATGTCTTATGAAAAGAGGATATAAATGATCATTTCTTTTTTCAAGATAGTTTTCTATTAATTTAGCTGCATGTTTAGTAAGATATACTACTCTTACTTTTCTTCATTTTCATCTTACTGCAAATTCTCTTCTTTTAAGATTTATATCTGATATATTTAATGCTGTTAACTCAGATATTCTGAGTCATGTAGAGTATACACATTCCATTATAGCTAAATCTCTAGTTCATATTATTGTAGTTGTATCTGGAGCGTTAAAAAGTCTTTCTAATTCTTCTTCATTTAAAAATTCTACATGTCTTTCTTCTGCTTTTATTAAATCAATAGCAGTTGCAGACATACTTTTATGTCATTTTTTTTCTAGAAATTTTAAAAAGCTTCTTAATGTTATCATATATGCATTTGCTGTTTTAATAGAAATTGTTCTATTTTTTTCATATAGGTAACTTCTAAATTTTTCAGCTATATCAAGAATTATTTCTTCTACATGGAAATTATTAATATCTTTTTTTAATCAATCTATAATAAAATCTTGAAATTTTCTTAAATGTCTATCGTACTGTTCTACAGTTCTAGGAGATTTATTTTTTATTACTTCTAAGTAATTTAAAAATTTTTTATGAGCTTCTTTAAATAGCATATATTAGGAGAGAATATAATAAATATTATGTTAACAATTCTAATTATTTAATAAATATAATCAATAAAAAAATAGATATTAATTATCTATTTTTTTATATAATTATTTCAGGTTCTCAGTCTGTAATTAAAATTGTATGTTCATATTGGCATCATAAACTACCATCTTTTATATATATCTCCCAATCTCACTCATCAACTATTTGTCAGCTTGTTTCTCCTAAAATTGGTTCAATTGCTAGAGTCATTCATTCTTGTAATTTAACTCAATTTCATGCTTTTCAAAAATTTGGTATATATGGAGTTTCATGTAATTCTTTTCAAATAGCATGACCTGTTAAATCTTTAACTACTTTATATCCTGATGACTCGATTTCTTTTTGAATTGCAGCACTAATATCTCATACTTTATTTCATACTTTACATTGAGCTATTCAAGCATATAGAGCTCTTTTATTTGCTTCTATTAATTTAGCTCATTTAGGATTTTTATCATCTCATCATACTATTAATGATATAGCTGCATCAGTATTAATTCATACCTTTTTGTCTTTTATACCAAAATCAAATGTAACTAAATCACCATCATAAAAAACTAATCAGTCTCTTGGTATTCAATGTACAACTACATCATTAACACTTATACATACATTAGCAGGGAAGTCATATACTCATCTAAATCCACATAAAACTCAATCTTTTTTAGCTATTTCTCAACAAAGCTCATCAATTTCTTTTGCTGTTGTTCAGTTTTTTATAGTTTTTCTTATTGCATCAAAAACTTTTTTATGAGTTTTTGCATTTTCTTTCATTATTTCTATTTCTTTTTTAGTTAACATTTTTTATTATTTTAAAATTAATTAATCACATTTTCAACCTCATCATTGTGATCTACATACTTTTTGAGATATTTCTATAGTATTTTCTAGGATATCTACACTATTTTGTATTTGTATATGAGAATTTATTATCTTTGCTCTTAAACTTTCTGTTGTTATATTTCAAACTCATATAAAAGGCAGTTCTTTTTCATATAATTCATCTATTGTTTGTTCAATATTTCTAGTTATTTCAGAAGTGTCAGTTATTTTTTTAATTGAATCATTACTTACTTTTTTAGTATCTTTTGGAATGGCATCTCATATGTTTTGTTTTTTCCATAAAGCCAAATCTTTTTTTACTTTTTTAATAGTAGAAGAAAAAGTATTTTCAATGAAATTATTATTTAATGAAAAAGGATCAGAATCAGTATCTGCTAAATTTTTCATTATTATTTCTTGTTTATCACTAGGTATTCAACTTTCAGATAAATATTCTTTTAATTTTTTTTGAGCAATTTTATCTTCTTCTCAATCTGGGGCATTTCATAGTAATAAAGCAAATGCATCTTTCCATTTTTTAATTCAATCTTCTCATTTTTTATTTATTAGTTTTATATCAGATATTGCTGTAGAAATTCTTTCAAAAAATCCTCATTTTTCTTTATTACATTCTCATACTGCTATTTCAGAATAATATTCAAATTGAATTTGATCTATTAAATCTTCATCGATAAGAATAAAATCTTCTATATCGTAATCTTCATCTTCTCAAGTAACAGAACTCCTATATAAATCTAATATTTTATCATTATTTTTAATTAATTTTCATATTATTTTAATTGATTTTTGATTGTTTAATTCTTTTTCACATTTTTCTAATCATTTAGTTATTCATTTACAAGGGTTTGTAATAATAAAATCAGATTCTCAGTTTTGATTAATTTTTTTTAGATATTCAGTCATTCATTTTCATTCACTATCTAATACTGAATGATCTCTCTTAACTTCAAATGGTACTTCATTAAATATAGGATATGTTACATAATAGGTGAAATATGAATAATATCATTTAAAATTAAAAATTTCATTAAAAATACTAGCTGTTTCAGCGGATACATTATTATAATCTTCTGCTGTTTCCTTTTTTAGTTGTTGAAATTTAGATGAATTATTTTTTTCTTTAATATTTTCAGTATCTTTTTTATTTTTTTGTTTTATTATTTCATTAGTTACATTTTTAATTACAACTCTATTGTTTTTTATGTACTCTGATAAAGCTGGAGCTGGCTTGTTTTTTATTAAACATGCTGCTCAAGCTTGAGAGTAAGTACTGAAACTTAAAAGTATTATCAATGTAATTAATGATTTTATTTTCATAATAAATGTTTTTTGAGATTTATTAGTATTCGATAGGTATTTTTCTTAATTGCTTTATTAGTGAATTAAGATTTAAAATATAGTCATTTATTGATAGGGTAAATTTATCTAATTCAGTAAATTGTTCTTCAAAAGTTGACATAACTCAATAAGAAACCTTTGAATCTATAGTTTTACGTATAATGTCAGCTTTTTTTTGCCTTTCTCTTACTATAGAATCATTTTCTTTTTGTTTTTTTAATAATTCATCAATACTTAATCATGAAGCATTATTAATATTTTGTTTATCTTGTTCTAATTTTTCAAGTGCATCTAAATTATTTCTTTTTTTATAGTCTAATCAATTTATTTTATAATATTCTTCTAATAAACTTTTAGCTGAAAGTTCTGTTTCATCTTCTTTTCATTGTTTTTCAATATTTAATATTGGAATAGGTTTTGTTGAAATTTGAAAACTTAAATGAAAAACATCAGGTAAATTTAAATCTTTTAATCAAAGCTCAAATTCATTAGTTCACATTTTAGCTGGAATAAGAGATGTAGCTGCTGCTTTTGATAAATGTTTATTTGATCTATTTAATAAATATTCAATTGTAATATTTTCTCATCATCAAAATAAACTATGTTCATAAGTTGTGAAATCTATAGTAATACAAAAAAAAGTTTCACAAGGCCACTCTGAATTATCAGTGACTTTTTCATAAGCTCAATTTGGATTTTGATAAAGTCAATCGTCAGTATTATTAATATTATTACTTCATGATAAAACTATATTGTTATTTTGATTTGTATTTAGTTCTCAATTTCAGTTAATATTATTTTCAATATTATTTAATAATCAGTTTAATGCTTGATTTGATAATCAACTATTATTTAAATCATTAGGACAGACATAAGAATTATCAGTATTTATTATATTTTCTCAATCATTTACTTTGTTTGTTGGTATATAGTCTATAGGAGTATTGTCTTCAGGATTTTCGTTATCAATTAATGGACTAGGTTCTGTTAATTCATTTATTTTATTATTTAATGGTTCAAAAAAATCATTTAACACTTCGTCTACACTATCTATTTGTTCTCATTCATAGTCTATAACATCAGCAAAAATTATTTTATCTATTTCTTCAATATCAGTTATTAAATCAAATCATGAGTTTTCTATATTTCAATCTGCATATAATCACACTTGTGAAATTTTATATATTTGTTCAGTTTTTATTTCACTTTTTGCCTCAGCATTTGCTTTATATAATTTAAATAATTCAATATATTTTATTAAAGTAGCAATTTTATAATTACCATCTTTTAAATCATCATAACCTAATCATAAATCAACAAAATATTTTATAGCACACTCATCATTTATATATTTCATTAATTCACTTATATTTTCTTCGTTTACTATTTTTTTAAATTCTTCTACGGATATTTCCTTACTTTCATCTAAACAAGCTATAGACTCATTTATAACAGCTAATTTATTTATTTCTACTAATATTCATTTTTGTTCTTGTCATCATTCTAGTTCAAAAGTAGTCATTTTATCTTGTAAACTATCAATTCATTGGTCTATATTTTTATATAAATCTAGAGATGATATACTTCAAAAAGAGGCATTACTTGTTGAAGTAATACTTAATAATGCAATGATTAAAAGTAATATTTTTTTCATATAGTTTTATCTATAAATATTTATATTTATTATATAAAAAAAAAGTATAAATACAAAAATAAAAACCCAATAATTGGGTTTTTATTTTTGTATTATTTTATAATAATTCAATCTTTATTTGAATCAATAGTAAAAACTTTTTTGTTTCTATTATTTATTATTATTTCTGCAATTTGGTCTTCTATATTATCTACTAGATATCTTCTTACTTCTCTAGCTCAAAATGTAGGATTATAAACTTTTTTTGTTATATAATTTAATAATTTAGTTTGATATTTAAGCTCTAATCATTTTGCTTTTAATCTTTCAGATAAACTATCTAATCATATTTTAACAATTTTTTTGATTTTATTTTTATCTAGAGGATTAAATACTATTAATTTATCAATTCTGTTAATAAATTCTGGAGAAAAATAATCAGTAAGATTAGATTTTATATTTTCAGCAGCTTTAGCATAATCTTCTAATATATTTTCTTCTTCTTCGTCCTTTACATTAAATCAAATGCTTTCAGCTTTTTCAGCAAATTCTTCTTGACCAATGTTAGATGTCATAATAATAATTGTATTTTTGAAATTTACTTTTTTTCATTTATTGTCTGTTAATACTCATTCTTCTAGTATTTGTAATAACAAATTATAAACTTCAAAATCTCATTTTTCTATTTCATCAAATAGTATAACAGAGTATGGTTTTTTTCTAACTTTTTCAGTTAACATTCCTCATTCTTCATATCACACATATCATGCTGATGATCAAATAAGTTTATTAACTGATGTTTTATCAGAGTATTCACTCATATCTATTTTAATTAAAGCATTTTTATCTTCATAGAAATGTTTAGTTAAAACTTTTACTAATTCTGTTTTTCAAACTCAAGTTGGTCATAAAAATAGAAAACTTCAAAGTGGTCTATTTGGATCTCATATACCAGCTTTACTCCTAGTTATAGATTTTACTATTGATTCTATTGCTTCATCTTGTCAGATTATTTCTTTTTTTATTGATTTTGGTAATTGTTTTAGTCTTTCAATTTGATCTTTACTTAAACTAGATACAGGAATACCTGTTGATATACTTAATATTTTTTGTACATCTTCAGTTGTAACTGTCATTCTTTCTTTTTTTGGAATTGTAAATTTTTCTTTCATATCTACAATTTCTTTTTCAAGTTTTAATTGGTCTTCTTTTAATTTAGAAGCTTTTTTGTATTCTTGGGCAATTACTGCTAGTTCAATATTTTTATTTATTTTTGCAATTTTTTCTTTTATTTTTTTGATTCAGCTTTCATCAAAATTATATTTCATTGATTTTATACTACAAGCTTCATCTATTAAATCTATTGCTTTATCAGGAAGATTTTTATCTGTAACATATCTTATTGATAATTCAACAGCACTTTTAACAGCAGCGTCAGAAATATTTAAATTATGATATGTTTCAAAAGAATCTTTTAATCAAGAAATAATTTTCAATGTATCTTCTTTATTTGGTTCATCAACTATGATTTTTTGGAATCTTCTTTCAAGGGCAGAATCTTTTTCTATATATTTTTTATATTCATTATTTGTGGTAGCTCAAATAATTCTTATTTTTCATCTACCCATTGCTGGTTTTAATATATTTGATGCATCTAAAGTACCTTCTGTACCTCATGCTCAAATCATTGTATGGATTTCATCTATAAAAAGAATTATTTCGTTTTCAACTTTAGAGGCTTCTTCTATAACTTGTTTTATTCTTGATTCAAATTCTCATCTATATTTTGTTCAAGCAACTAGGGAAGACATATCAAGTGATAATACTTTTTTATCTTTCATAGAAAAAGGAACTTTTCATTCTTTTATTTTTAGAGCTAGTCATTCAGCTATTGCTGTTTTACCAACTCATGGTTCTCAAACTAATACAGGATTATTTTTTGTTTTTCTGTTTAGAATAGCAATTAATCTTTCTATTTCAATATCTCTTCAAATAATATTTTCTATTTCTCAATCTTCAGCTTCTTTTGATAAATTTGTAGTAAAAAAATCTAATGCTGGTGTAGTAGAATCACCTTTTTTACTATTCTCAGGAGTTGAATTCATATCAAATGGAGTAGTTTGTTCTTCAGTTCAATTAGTTCAAAATAAATTTTGAGTTAATGCTCATAATAATTTATTAATTCAATCTTCTCATTCAAGGTTAACTTTATTAGTTTTTCATTTACTAATTCAATCAATTACTCACATTTTATTTAATTCAGTAAGATTTTTTTCTATATCACTAGGTGTTATTCCTATATAATCAAGAAAACTTACTATCCATGAATCATTTTTTATCATTGATAATAAAAAATCTTCGATAGATGCTTTTGGTTTTGAAAAACTAGCAGCAATTTTAACACTTCAAAGTATTGTGTTTTTTAATCTTGCATTCATTCATGCATAAACTCATTTTCTTTTTTCATAAGTTTCATTAAAAATACCTTTATTAATAATTTCTAGTGTTAGTTTTTCATTAATTCAGTATAGATTAAAAATTTCTTTTATTCAACCTGTAGAATTTTTAATTATTTGAATAAAAATATCTTCTACTCATAGGTCTTTTAGACCTATTTCTTTTATATTATTTTCTGCATTTACTAGTGCTTTTTTATATCAATCAGAGAAATTATTGTACGACATACTTTAAAATTATTTGTAAGAATATAAATTTTCTATATAATAATTATATCATAAAAAGGCTTAGGACAAAGTTTCTAGTGCTACTTTATGTTAAAAAGTCTTTGACTTTTTATACTATGCTTTTTTAGTTAATTTTTAAAAATAATACTATGTCTAAGAAAAATATTTTTTTATTAGCTGCATGATATGTTGCAGGGTGAATTGTTGCTACTTTATTCTCAAAAAAGAAACCAGGAGAACTTAAAAAAGAATTAAAAAAATCTAGGGAAGAATGAGAAGGAGATTTTAAAGTTATGGTTGATAATTTTATTGATACTCATTCGAATTTAATTGAAGAATTAAAAAAACAAGTATTAACTGATAAAAATAAAGAAGTTTTTGAAGAAAGAAAAAAAGATTTATTAAAAGTTGTAGATGTTTATAAAAAAGAATGATTAAAAATCGTTGATGAATTAAAATCTAAATGAAAAGAATACTTAGTTGAAGCATCTGATAGTTTAGAAAAATTATACGAAGAAAAAAAAGGTGAAATCGAAAGTTTAAAAGAATCCGCACCAGAAAAAGCTAAAGAATTAGCAGGAGAATTAAAAGAAACTTTTAAAGAAATGAAAAAAGAAGTTAAAGAAAAAATTAAAAAATAAAAAAGATAGATTTTAAATCTATCTTTTTTTTAATAAAAACTATTTAATTTTAAATTAAATAGTTTTTATTAAAATTAGTCTTCTAATTGTTCAGCAACTTCACCAGCAATTTTTATAGAAGGAGTAAGAGTTTTATCTCATTTATTCCATCTAGCAGGACAAGCAACTGTAGGGTTTTCTCTCATAAATTGAAGAGCTTCAATTTTTCTGATTAATTCTTCTGAATTTCTACCTAAAGGACCTGAAGCTACTTCAATACTTCTAATAATTCCATCTGGATCAATTACAAAAGTACCTCTTCCAGCTATACCTGATTCTTCATCTAATAAGTTATAGTTAAATGCAGTTTCAGTTGAATGATCAGCTAACATTTTATAAGGAAAGTTTTTCATTAATCCTTCATGTTTAACCCATGCTCTATGTGAAAAAATAGTATCAGTTGAAACAGCTAAGATTTCAACATCTAATTCTTTAAATTTTTCTTCTTGTTCAGCCATATCTTTTAATTCAGTAGGACAAACGAAAGTAAAATCAGCAGGGTAAAAGAATAATACAGTCCATTTTTTAATATCTGCTAGTGCAATAGTACCTTCATCATCAGTTTTAGGATCATAGTAAGGTAAGTTGAATTCAGGTGCAGCAGTATCAATTTTTGCTATTTGAGTGAAATTTAATTCTTCCATTTTTATAAATTTATTAAGTAAATTTAAGAGAATATATCTCTTAGAATTAAGAATATTAATTAATAAAAAAAAGTCAAATTTAAAATGAGAATTATTCTTATTTTAAATTTGACTTGTGATTATTTTCTTCTTATTGAGATTTTTTTCTTAACAGAACTTGAATAATATTCATTATCTATTGCTCTTAGTGTAATAGTTGTTGATCTTGTAACTTTTGTTACAGGAATAAATATTTTTCAACTATAAGATCAATTTCTTTTATTATCAACTTCTACTTGATCTACTATAGTATCTCATATTAATACTTCAACTTTAATTATAGGATTACTACTTTTATATGCAAATTGAATAAAATTTTCTCATACATACAATGTGTCTTTATCTTTTATTGTAGTTTTTATAATTATTTCAGAAGGTATTCATGATCTTTTACAAGGAGGATTTATTCTTGTAATAACATTTGTTCAGTATTTATTTTTGAATGCTTCACTTTGAGCCCATTTATCTACTGGCTCTTGCCATTTTGGGTTATTTGGTAATAATGAGTGAAATTGAACTAAAGTAACATATTTTATTGCAGCTTCAGGAGTTTTGCTTGTTACTTCTCAGTTACATAATGAATCAACTTTCACGTATCTATAACTATTATCGTATTTAGTAGGTGGATTTATAAATAAAGATTTCACTATATTTGAGCTATTTGCAGTTTCAGGATTTGGTAACAATCATGAAACATTTGAAATATTTATTTCTTTTACTCATTCTGGTTTTTCCCAATCTTTTACTTCTTTTCATTTATGAGCAAATGCCATAAAATCTCTCATTATTGGTCATGCTCATTCAAGCCCATTTCATCTATAATATAATTTATCTCAATTTGTGTTTCATGCCCAAGCTACGGTTGTAATTTGAGGGGTATATCAAATAGTCCATAAATTGGCTGGATAAACATCTTTTTTTCAATTTTTAATATATTGTTTAGTTGATGTTCATGTTTTTGCAGCAAGTTTTCTGTCATTTAATGTTAAATAGTTATTCCAGAATTCTGGACGAGTTTTAGAATCACTTAACATATGATTTATAATATATGATTGATCTTCAGAAATAGTTTGTGTATATTCTTTTTCAGTTTTTTCTTCTATAATAACTCATTTTGAATCAACTATTTTTAATATAGGAGTTATATCTTTTTTAATTCACATATTTGCAAATGTAGAATATGCTGTTGCTAATTCTAATGGAGTCATTTCTCAAGTTCCTAATGCTAAAGGAGCTCAGTAGTTACCATTTATGCTAAGAGAATTAACTCATATTTTATGCATAAAATTAACTATACTTTTTTCTCAACCTGCCATAAAAAACATTTTGATTGCAGGAATATTTCTAGAATTATTTAGAGCGGTAGAAAGATTCATTTTTCACATAAATTTTCCATCAAAATTTGATGGAACATAATCATTTCAAAAATCAGTTTCTAAATCAAAAATAGGTGATTTACTTCATAATTGTTCATTGTATATTCACATTGAATATACAAATGGTTTAAATGTACTTCATGGTTGTAGTTTTGATGTAGTTATATTAACATTTCATTTATTATCTTTATCAAAATAATCCTTAGATCAAACCATTGCGATTATTTCTCATTTTTCATTATCAATACTTATTAATCAAGCATTATTTGCTCAAAATTTTTCTTCATTTATTTCAGCTTGTTTTTCTACTATTTTTTCAGCTTCTTCTTGTAATTTTAAATCAAGAGTTGTATATATTTTTAGTCAACCAATATTTACTAATTTTTCTCAATATTTTTCTTCAAGATATTCTTTAACAAAAAATACAAAATGTGGAGCTTTAATATTTTCTTTTGATTGTGTAAATTTATATCATATACCTGTTAATATAGAATCTTGATATTCTTTAAAGTTTATATATCAATCTTCTAGCATTCTTCATAGAACTCTATCTTTTCTTCAAGTTTCATATTCTATATATTTATCATTATATGGTATTCTGATACTATTTAAAAATGGTACTAGATCTGGATACTCAATAACAGAGCATCAATCATTATCAACTCTTATTTCGTTTTTAAAATATTCTTTTTTAATATTACATATTAAAATTTTATTTGTTCATTCTAATCTACTCGCTTTTAATCATGCTATGAAATTAGTAAATCTATCAAGTATATCTTTATTTAAAATAACATCTTTTTTATCTATTATTTTAGTTATATCTTTGGAATTTCATTGTTCATATACATATGGGTATCATACTATTCTTCAAGGATGGTTATATGGTGAATAATACGTTGGTCATTTAGGTAGAGATGCAAGTATAGATGATTCAAATATATTTAAATCCTTAGCACTTTTATCAAAAAAAGTTTTAGCAGCTTCTTCAATACCGTATGCGTTATGTCAGTAAGAAATTTTATTTAGATATAGTTCTAGGATTTTTTCTTTTGATAAATCTTTAGTTAATTTATATGCTAGATATATTTCTTTTATTTTTCTTTCTAAACTTCTTTCATTTTTAATTATTGTATTTCTGATTAATTGTTGAGTTAATGTAGATGTTCAACCTATTCAATCTGAACTTCAAATAATATAATTAAATCATGCTCTAGTTAATCATTTAATATCAACTCAAGGATTAGTCCAATATCTTTTATCTTCAATCGCAACAATAGCATTAATCATATTTTGATTAATATCTTCAAAATCTACATATGTTCTTTTTTCTTTAAATATTTTGTATAATTCTTCTCAATTTCTATCGTAAATAATAGATGATTCCGCAATATCTAAATTTTTTAATTCACTAACTGGAGGTAATCAAACAATATATTTTTGATATAATATAGCAGCTAAAACTATAGCAGATATAGTAAAAAATATGATAGTATAAATCATAATTTTAAAAAACATATTTCATCATTTCTTTTTTAGGATTTTTTTTGTTTTTTTACTTACTTTCTTTGTGTATGTAGTTTTTAATTTTCTTCTAGGAGATGTTGGTTTTTTATTAAAAGTCATCTTTTATATTTAAAATTTAAGTGGATTTTTATCTGATAAATAATCTTCTCATATTACAATTTCTATTTGCGCTTCGTCTTTTGAATATTTTGGAAAATCTGTTTTTATAAATTCAGCATTACTTAATTTTTTTAATAATTCTAATGTTTTAGAATCATCTTTTATATTGTTATAATATATTACTGATTTAGGATGAAACTCATTGGTGTTTCAAATTGAATTATTTTTTGGTACATTAAATCAATATCTTACAATATTGTTACTTAGTGCTCATGCTAAATGATTTACTTTTAGAGAGTTAAATATATTTATTTTATAATTCTCTTCAAAAACTTCTGGATTATTAAAAACAATATCTGTGTATTTTAATACCTTAGAATAATTATTTAAATTTTCTATATTAGTTCCTTCAGCTAATAAAACTGACATTCATCAAAATAAACTTCTTTGAGGGGTATACAAAAATCATCATTTTTCGCACGTATTACTTCAATAAAAACATGAATCATTTAAATTTGAAGATAATATTTTAAAATCATTAGATCAATTTATCGTATATGCTAATTTAATTAATGTAGATAATTTAATGTCAGTATAAACATAATCTTTAAATACTTCATATAATTCTTTTATTTTTGAAGGAGATTTGAAGAAATAGCTTCAGCTTAGTTTATCTTTTATAGCCATTATGACTTGTTGCTGTCTTATAGATCTGTCAAAATCACTAGTTGAATGTCTACTTCTAGCATATTTTAAAGCATTCTCTCAATCAAATAGCCATGTTCATTTTTTAAATACAAGCGTTCTATAACCCCAGTTTCAATCAGGATACCTATTATCTACAAATTGTTTAGGTATAGTTATCTCTATTCATCATATAGTATCTATTATTTTAGTAAATCAATTAAAGTCTACATTTATAAAATAATCAATTTTTTCTCATGTTATTTGACTTACTTTATCTTTTAATACATTCATTCATACTTTTTTTGAGCCACTTTCAAAACTATATTTAGCAAAAAGTCAGTTAATCTTTCATGCGTCTTCTTTTGATTTATTTGTTTTAGGATACTCAACATATAAATCTCTAGGGATAGATAACATACTAATTAATTTAGTTTTTGTGTTAATACTTGTAAGTATAATTGTATCAGTTAAGTTTGGAGCATCATGATCTCAACCTCATCTTCATACTATTAATATATTTATCTTATCTTTATTATTTTTATTTTGAACATATGTTTTAATTACATCAGCTTCTTTTTTAGTATGAGTTATTTTTTTATTATCTTCTATTAATCAGCTAGATGTTTTTTCAATTATAGTAGTTCATGTATTTGTTATTTCTTGAACTTTAAAACTAAAAAATGAGATATTTTTTAATAAAAAATATCATAGTAAAAATATAATAAATAATGACACTATTCATACAGTATTTATTATTGCAGGTGATGATTTTTGAATTTTATTTTTTTTAAATGTCATATATATTTTATTCCTTTAAAAAGATGGACTTATTTTATAAAAAAAAAGTTTTTTTACAACATTTTTTCTATTAAAGTTAAATAAAAAGTTAGACTTAATATTAAGTCTAACTTTTTATTTTTTACATACCAGGTAATCCCATTCATCCACCTGCACCTCACATTCATCCCATTCACATTTGAGCCATTACTCCTTGCATTTTTTCAGCAGCAACTTCTTGAGATTTTTTAACTCATTTATTAACAGCTTCCATTATAGCATTTTGTAATGCTTCTTTTTGTTTATCTGATAATCATTCTACTAATTCATTTGTTTCAAAATCGACCTTTTCAACTTTCATTTCACCATTAACAGTTATAACTAAACCATTAACTTCAGCTTCAATATAAGTATTTTCTAATTCTTTTTTAACTTTCATTGCTTCTTGTTGAAGCTTCATCATTTCTCATGCTTTTGAAAAATCCATATTTTTTTATTTAAGTATTTAAAATTGTAGAGAGAGTATATTAATTTATTTTTAAATTTCAAATTTTTGCATTTAAAAAATAACTATGATATTATATACATGTATATTAAAATATAATTAATTAAATATGGCAACTACTACACAAAATGATGATACTTCAGATTTATTAATTTTATCTGATGATACTACTAGTATTGAAGAAACTCCTATCGTTGAGGAAAATAATTCTTCAATGGATGATTTAATTACTTTTGGTGATGATGAATCTTCTCCAACTACAGAAGAACCTGTAATGGAAGTTAAGGAAGAAACATGATTAGATATGTGATTAGATTTAACATCAACTACAGAAGAACCTGTAATGGAAGTTAAGGAAGAAACATGATTAGATATGTGACTAGATTTAACATCAACTACAGAAGAACCTGTAATGGAAGTTAAGGAAGAAACATGATTAGATATGTGACTAGATTTAACATCAACTACAGAAGAACCTGTAATGGAAGTTAAAGAAGAAGCATGATTAGATATGTGACTAGACTTAACAGAAAACACTGAAGTAAGTAAAACTGAAGAAGTATCTACAGTAGAACAAAATTCAACTGTTTTTAGTTTAGAAGAAGCTACAGCTGCTTACGTTGCACAATTAGAAGCTAGAAAAGAACAAATTGCAAATGATATTTCAGATGATGAAAAGATTATTTGAATAAAAGAAGATAAAATAAAAAGCTTAAGGTCTGAAATAGCAGATTATAAAAAATTAATTAAAGAATTAAATGATGAAAATTCTGAAATTGATAATAAAATTAATTTAGTTACATGAAAAAATGCAGTAAAAGAGATTAAAAAATCTACTACTACAAGAGTTCATAATGCAAAAAGAAAAAAAGCTTAATAAAAAAATAAAAAAAAGAAATATTATATTTCTTTTTTTTATTTTTTTATTATTTCTTTAATCTTTGATGCTATATCTGTAATAATTAAATACATAACTCAATTTTCTATTTTAGATACCTTTATATTAAATGTTGATATTTGAGATAACATAAATCATCATGAATTTATAGGATAAGATAATTTATTAGAATCTATATTATCTATTATTAGTTTTTTAATTTCTTTTGTTTTTATATATTCTAGATTTTTTAAATATTCGTTAAATGTTATTCATTCAATATATTTAGGATTAGTAATAATGATTTTTTGTTTAGTTTTTATATCTGAAGCCTCAAGTATATTATCTTTATCAAGCTTTAGTATTTTAATAACAAATTTATTAATTTTATTTCCTAATAGTGTAATACTATCTTCTAGAATTATTTCATTTGAAAATAATTTTGTTTCATTTTGAATTTTGTGATATTTTTTTATATCATCTAAAGTAAAAGTAGGATAGTCTTTAGCTTTATCTAATGTTTTTGTATAGTATTTTTTAAAAAGATTTTTATTTCAATTACTATTTTCAATTAAATCAATGTCTGTATCTCATCAATCTAATTCTATATTCCAAATATTATGAAATTTATTCATTTTATCTAAATTAATAAATATCTAAATTTATTTTAGATTGTTTATCGATAAAGTCAATAGTGGTGTTATTTTATTTTACTTATTTTAGGTTCTGAATAGTTATCATTCATTTCTACATACATTATATCAAATGGAATATTTAATATATTTTCTAAAAAATCTTTATGTTCTATAAAGTATTTAGGCCTATCTTCATAGACTGTTACTTTTTTAGGTAAGAATCAAAGTGTATCAGTAATGTATTCTATTGTTTTAATTATTTTATCTTCAGGTAGTTTTACTACTATATAATTATGTTTATCTAATCATATATTTTTTAGTTTACAGTTTTGTAGTTCTTGATCTCATGCAGTAAGTATTAAATCATGTCATTTTCTTAGTTTTGAAACTATAGTTTTAGGAATAGTTTTATTTTTATAATATTTTTTTCAATAATTCTCTAATCATAATACTTTAAGAATGATATTATTTCATGCATTTCATCTATTTTCTCTTAATAATTTACAATCTTCTAATTGTTCATTTCTAGAAAATATAGTGTCATCAAAATCTGTTATTATTAAATCAATATTTTTCTTTTCTAATTGATTTATTTTATCTTTTAATTTGTTAATTTCTTCTTTATTTATCATTATTTTATTTTTTATATATTAATATCAATATATAAAAAAATATCTTTTTTACAATAAAAAAGATAAGTATTTTACTTATCTTTTTCTTTTTTTAATATTCTAGATATTGTTTGTTTATGAATTGATTTTAATTTTTCAGATGGATTATTTTCATATATATATTCTGGTATAGCTATTCATATTTCATCTAAACTAAACTTTGCTGTTCATTCTAAATTTTTAGTTTCTCTTAGTTTTTTAATTTTATTAGCTAGATCTTCTTTTCATGAAATAATATTTATTTCTTCTAATTTTTTAGCTATTTTTTCAAAATGAGTTTTTTGTTTATTTTCACTATTTTCAATTTTTAGATCAGGAGTCCATGTTTCACTTATTATTTTTTTTATAGATTTTATATTTAATTGTTTTTCATATTCCCTGTTATTATTTGATTCTTGTAGAGACTTATTATATTCTGACATTTTTATTAATTAGGAGTTATATTTTTTATATCTTTCTATTAGTCTTTTTTTTAGACTTTGTTCATCTATTTCATTTTCTAATTCAGGTTTTACTTTAACTATAATTCATTTTATTATTTGAGCAATTTTTAAAAAACCAATTTTTCTTTTTTGATATTCTTTTAAAAAAACAGATAATTCATAGTCATTTTCTTTTTTAATAAATTCTAGACTATATAATATGTATATTATTTTTTGATTTAATGTTTTTTTATAATTTAATTTATTTAATAATAATGAATCAACTGAAAATTTAATTTTTTTATATAGTTTTTCAATTTCAATTTGTTCAATTTGTTTTCTTTTAATATTTATATGGTTTGGATTTTGTTTTATTTGTTCTTTAGTACTATTTCTTATTATTTTATTACTATCTAATAAATCCCAATTAAATGTATTTTTTAATAATGCGTATATTGATTCTCTATTAGAATAATTATTAAATCATAATTTTTTAAATTCTTTTAATAAATTTTCTGCACTTACTCAATTTTCTTTTGAATAATATATGTAATGTATATATAAAATAGGGTCACAATTTTTTGTTTCTGCTATTTTGTCTAATAAATCTATTATATTATTATATCTTTGATCTAATCATCATCTTTTTCTTTTTATTTTATTTTTAAAATCTTCATAGTTTTTAATTCATCTTGAAATACCTGAAATTTTATATTTTTCAGGTAGGTGTGATTTTAATATGAGACTATTTTCTAACTGCATTTTTGTTTAATTTAGATACTTTTTAAAATACTATCATATATGTTATATTTTGTAAATATTTATAAAACAATATTTTGAAAAGTAAATATATTATAAAATATTTATTTTTTTTATATGTTTTTTTTATTATTATATATAATATATTATTTTTTATTATATGTTACTATGAGAAAAATTTTTATATTTGTAGTGTTTTTATTGATTATTAAAGCCACAGTTTCAGCACTTGAAATTCAGATTTCAAAAATTGACACTAATAATAATTGGTTTTTTAATACTTTTTGGAATAGTAATATCTCAGTTATATTAACAGATGAAAATAGTGTTAATTATGTAAATTGAGAGAGAATAAAAGTTTTTCAATGATACGATAGTTGAAATCAATGACATGATTCATATATAAATATTTGAACTTGAGTATTACAATCTGATAAATATGGTGATTTTTATTTAAAAGATTGAAATTTATTATTAGAGAATAATGATACATTAAGATATAAGTGTGATAATAATGTAGCTTATTCTTACACTTGAAGTTTTTATTCACCATCATTTGGTCAAATAACTATTCAAGATTGAAGTTATTATTGTCCATTATCTGGTAGTTCTGCTTTAAGTTTATATTCAGATTTATTATGAAGTGTTGATATTGATTGAATTAATTGATTTGATTATGTTACGGTAACTAATTCTAGATGAGAATTAGTTGATATAATAAATAATTTAATATTAGATGACAAAAAAATCTCAATTAATTGATCAAATAATATTAAAAACGTAAATTTTTTATCAACTGATTTTTCAAAAGATGTATCTGTTAATGTTGATACAGACAATAAATGAAAAATGGCTAATTTTAATAAAAGTATTAACAAAAATTTATCAAAATATACAAATTGATTAACTCCAGTTACTACAAATATTAATGATTTAACATGATTTGGTGATACAAATTTATCAAATAGAATTCATTATTATGATTTTGAATGACAAGAAGAGGTATCTCCATCAAATAAAGAAAACAAATGAATTATATTAAAATTATGAACATGAGGTTCTTGAATTTCATATAATAATATATTAGTTAGATGACAAAAATTATTATATATTAAATGATGAAACTTGTATATAGATGCAGATATTAAAAATGCAAGTAATTTAAGTCAATTAGTTATTGTTGTAAAAAGAGATAGTACAAATAGAAAAAATTGAGGTAATGTTTATATTGATCCAGGTGTTACAAATATTGATGCTACAATTATAGCTGATTGAAGTATTATGAGTTTTGATTGAACAAATGTATTAGTTACACCAGATGCTGATATGAGAAATCAATTATTAATATATTGATCTATATCTACAAAAAATACTTTTTGAGATGATAAAGCTATATATTGAACAGATGATTATATATCAAATTGATGAAGAGAAGTTCTTAATGTAAAACAATATAACTTAGCTAATCTTAGATGATTTCAAGTTATGTTAAATGATGATGTTTTAACATGAAATTGTGCATACAATTGAACAAGTAAAATAGTTGCTAGATCTGATTCATGAACATGAGTATTAGAATATGCATTTGTAGGTAAAAAGAAGTGTTTCTTTGATGATCTTACTAATAATGATTTAAGATGAACAGATAAACTAACACCATTAGTTATCGAATATAATCCAGTATTACAAACAAATCCTCATTTTATTTTACAAAAATAAGTTTTATTTATTGAATATTAATTATGAATAATTTTAAAAAATACATTATATGATTTGTTGTTTGATTACTTTGAGTATGAACAATAACATATGCAGCATGAAATGGTACAATAGGTGATTTATTTGTTCAGGTTTGAACTGAATGGAAATTAGTTTGATCTAATATACAAGATGCTACAGTTTGAAGTTGAAAATTAATAGATAATTCAGTTTCTAGTAATGTAACTGATTGGGATATCGTTTGAAATGCATGTGATTGAATGTCTTGTGTATGATATTGTTTAAATGATGATAATAATATAGTAGGAATGAAATGGATGAATAATACAGAAAATTATGATGAATGTTTTAATACTGAAAGTGGTTCTCTTATAAAAACAATAACTTATTATAAATAATTATGAATAAAAAATATATTTTAGCAATGCTTTTATTAATTTTTACATTAAGTTCATGTTGAAATAATAAAAGTACAGATACTAGGGAGTTAATAGATACTACTACAGATACTATAGAAAAAGCTATAGATATTAATGATGCTAATGTTAAGGGAAATAATTTAGATATCAATAATCTTACTGAAGCTAAAAATGATATAGTAAATAAGAGTAAAGAAGAAAAATTTTTTAAGCTTTCTCAAAAAGCCTTAGAAGATTTAAATGTTAAATTGTGCAGAGGAATAGATGATGTTGATTATAAAAGTAGTTGTATTAATAATGTAGTTAATAAAAAAATAGATATTTGAAATATAGATTTAAATTTTTGTAATGAGATTTCTATTGATGAAATCAAAAATAGATGTTTAGATGTATATTATAAAAATAAGGCTATATCTATCTGAGATATTAATATATGTAGTAATATCTCAGATAGCATGCAAAAAAATATATGTCAAAATGATATATATAATAAAAATAAAGATAATATAGATGATGTAAAATATTGTGATATTTTTACTGATGATATACAAAAAAATAGTTGTATTACTAATGTTAATAAAAATTTAACAAAGAATACATATGTTGTAAAATCTTGTGATAGATTTTCTGATCAGATGCAAAAACAATCATGTAGAAGAGATGTTATATTAAAAAATGCAAGAGAATGAATTAATAAATGTAATATAGCTACTGATATTATGTTAAAAGATGAATGTATTTTTGAATATAATGTAGCTATGGGAGTTAAGAATAAAACTAAATTATATTGTGATAAAATCGATGATCCTATGCAAAAAGATAGGTGTATACAATTAGTAGTTGAAAAATTGAATAAAAATAATAGTACAAATGAATATTGCAGTTTGTATGATACAAAGATGAAACAAGAAACTTGTAAATCTACAGTTAATACTACAAGCTTTAATAATATTGAAATTACTCCAAAAGAATTTTGTGATAATTTAATGACTAATAATGATGGTTCAAATGTTGATATTGATTTATGTTATAGATTAACAGGAGTTAATTAATATAATGAGAGATAACTTGTAAAAAATCTGAGAAATAACTCATAAAAATAACTCATAAAAATAACTCATAAAAATAAATACTTTATTCTATTATCTTTTATTATGAAACAAGAATATAAAAATTTTGGATATATGTTAGCATGAGTAGTAGTTGCTACTATGTTATTAAATCCTACATTTGCTAGTCAAATAAGTTCAAATTTAGTAAAATGATTTGTAGCTATCACTTCTAGTGACGTAAAAGCAGAAAATAATCTAGTATGACTAGATGCTGGGTGAAAACTACCAACTGATATTATTCCTGCAGAAGCTGCTACTGCAGCTACATGAGATGCTTACAATGATCATTTTTGTGTTGCTGAAGCTGTTCATTTAGATGCAACTACTACAACTAAGATTTTTGAGTGTCCAACTTGATTTTGAAAAGTTCATATTAAAGGGGGAGCTAATATACGGTGAAGAAATTCTATAGTAGTTAATTGAACAATATGAAATGATGGTTGGGTTTATGATGGAGATAATCGGCCAACTGAATTATTATGTTGTGTTAGGTTATAATTTTAATATTTAATAATATATATATGAAACAAGAATATAAAAATTTTGGATATATGTTAGCATGAGTAGTAGTTGCTACGATGTTATTAAATCCTACATTTGCTAGTCAAATAAGTTCAAATTTAGTTAAAGGTTTTGTTGCTATTACTTCTAGTGATACAAAAGCAGAAAACAATCTAGTATGACTAGATGCTGGATGAAAATTACCAACTGATGTTATTCCTGCTGAAGCTGCGACCACTACTTGATGAATGTTTTTTTGTTGAACATATATGACTAATGAGGGTAGTACTGATACTGAGAGTAGTACGGTTAGTGCATCTTGTCCTACTTGATACTCTCAAGTTAAAATGACTGGTCCAGCTAATCGGCACCAATCAATGTTTACAACTAATGCATGAAGTGAACTTATGTGATTTCATGATGGATGGAACAGTTCTCGGGACTCTACTACTATTTGTTGTGTACAAGATTAATTTTAATACTAATAATACTTTTATGAAAAAAGAATATAAAAATTTGGGGTATATGTTAGCATGAGTAGTAGTTGCTACGATGTTATTAAATCCTACATTTGCTAGTCAAATAAGTTCAAATTTAGTTAAAGGTTTTGTAGCTATTACTTCTAGTGACATAAAAGCAGAAAACAATCTAGTATGACTTGATGCTTGATGAAAATTACCAATTGATGTTATACCTGCTGCTGCTGAAACTGCAGGATGAGAAACTACTTTTTTTGTTCATCAAATAAATTACTATAGTGATAGATCTTATTATACATGTCCTACTTGATATGTACAAGTTACTTGAGATTGAGCTAATAGAGCAGATGCATATGGTTCTTTAATGTCATGATGGAAAGGGTATGGTTGAAGATTTTGACATATGGTTGATTGGGTATTTAAAGATTGATGTAGACATAATAATTGGGATCATGATGGTAATGATGCTTATTCAGAAAATTTACGGAACCAAGCTTATAATGATTCATCTGCAAAACGGTGTACAATGGTAACAAGCTGTACTAAAATTTATTAATTTTTATGAAAAATAAAAAAAAGATTATTTTATTTATATTTTTAGTTTTAATATTTATTTTACTAATTATTATTTATAATATATGAAAAAATATAAATAATAAGGAGTTATTGTATGTAGAAATTCATTGAAATAGTATGAATCCTACATTATCAAATTGAGAGAAATATAGTATTAAAAAAATTGAAAGTGTTAATGAATTAGGTAGAAATGACATAGTTTTATTTGATATAAATTGATCAGATATAAAATATATTAAAAGACTTAAAATATTACCTTGAGATAAATATACTTTAGATTATGAAAATGATTGAAGTGTATTGATAGTAAAAATAAAATGATGAGATAATTTGAGGTTTAGAAACTATAGATGATCAAAATTTTATAAAACATTATTATTATGGTCAAATAATACTAAATATTGATGGGTTAAAGCTCCTCAATGTTGAGTATTTTGAGATAATATTAAAAATTCAGTAGATACTTTAGAATATTGATTTATATGATGTAATAAAATTACACATAAATTGATAAAATAAAAAATGTAAATAAAATAAAAAAAAAACTTTTTATTTATTAAATATTAACTATGAATAATTTTAAAAAATATATTATATGATTTGTTATTTGATTACTTTGAGTATGAACAATAACATATGCAGCATGAAATGGAACAATTGGTGACTTATTTGTTCAAGTTTGAAATGAATGGAAGTTAACATGAGATAGTATTCAAGATAATACTATTGATAATAGTGAAATAGAATATAGTGATACTTATACAATAGATCAATTATGAATTTGAACTTCAACACCAACTGAAAAATTAGATGTTGTGTGAAATGTATTAGCTGATCAATATTTAGTAAGATCAGATTCTAGATTTAAAAAAGATATTATTAGACTTAATAATTCATTAGAAAATATATTATCTTTAAATTGATATAGCTATATTTTTAAATCTACATGAAAAAAGGATATTTGATTAATAGCTCAAGAAGTAGAAGAAGTTTATCCAGATCTTGTTCATACCTGAAATGATTGATATAAATCAGTACAATATCAAAATTTAGTAGCTCCTTTGATAGAAGCTATTAAAGCTCAACAAGTTCAAATAGATAATCTTCAAAAAGAGATTGAGGTACTAAAAAATAAATAATTTTTTAATAAAAAAGTATGAGAAAAATATTAATTGTTTTATTATTATCTTGATTATTATTATCTTGTAATAGTAATAATAAAGTAGAAAACAAAAAAGAAATAATTGATGTACAAGTTGAAACTAGTACATGAATTATTGAGTCTAATTCATGAGAATTAACAAAAAATATTACAGAGTTTATAAATAAAACTATGTGAAATCCTAAATATTTATTAGAAGTAAATTGTAATGAATTGGATAATGAAGTTATTGAGTTTTGTTTAGAAAATCAAAAAAAATTAAAATCTAAATTTAATAAAGCTAGTCTAACTGGTACTTGAGTAAAAGTTTGAGCTGATAATGCTTTTTCTACAGGTATAACAGATTTTATTGATAAATTAATGAATGATCCATTATATATTGTTGATGTTAATTGTGATTTATTTGATGATGAAACTAAGGTTTTTTGTGAAGAAAAGAAGGACGAATATTTTATGTTATTACCTTCATGAGAATAGATAAATATCTTAAATAATTATTTAAACAAAATGAAAAAAATTATTTTAATAATATTGTTTCAGATAATATTATTATCTTGAGTAGGTGCTACTCAGAATATAGTAGAACTTAGTTGAAATGAAACTAAATATATTGATCCATATTATATTACAAATAAAACAAGTAATTCAATAATGGCTCCGTATACTGATACTAATTGAAATATTTGATGAAATTTTTTTAATAATATTACTAGATCAATTACACCTTGAATTAATTTTTGAACTAATTTATCAAGTGTTATAGATTACTGAAGTTTTGAAGTAGGGAATGCATGATATTCTATTTCATATTGAGCATGGAATCCTTGTTCGGTTAGTTGTTGATGATGAACTAAAGCTAGATATCTTTCATGTTTAAGAACTGATTGAACTATTGTTAATTGATCATTGTGTTGATTAACTTCAAGTTGGGAAGCTGTATCATGTAATACACAAGTGTGTACTTCTCCATGTACCAATTATTCAAAACGTATACATAATGGTTCTCGGTATGCTACTGATTTTAATTGTAGAGCTTGAGCAACTGTTAGAATATGACAATATGCATTTATTGGTTGATGTGGTTGATGAGCACGGGCTAGTACTAGCTGTACTACTATACCTTCAAATGCTTTAAGTGTATCTTTATCAAATTATGATTGAATTGCACGGGCTGTATGTAATTATACTCAATGTGTTGCAGTAAATTGAAGCTGTTGAACTACAAATAATAGTTGTACTGCTTGAACATTATCAGATATAGCAGATAGTTCTACACAATATTTATGGAAGTGTAATTGATTATATGGTTGATCAACTGCAAGTTGTAGTTTAAATAAACCAGTTTGTACTGCTTGATGAACAACAGATTGTGTGGTTCAGTAATAATATATTTTTAATTATAAAATTATGAAAACTTATAAAGAAATAATAAAAAAATCTATATTATCTTGAGTAGTATTTTGATTAACATTATTTTGAGTAGTTTATGCTGCTAATATTACAACGATTACAACACAAACTATTAATAGTTGAGATGTAATATGAGCTTGATGGTTTCAAAGTGTAAATGATAAACTAAATAATATTCCTTCGTGCTCATCTACTGTTCAAATTCCTATTGTAAATCAAATTAATTCAAGATGGTCTTCTAGAATGTTTACAAATAATGATGAGAATTGTAATTGACCGGATTCAGTTAATTTAAGTTTTACTTGTCCATTAGCAGCACAAAACTTTACTTGTACTGATGTTAAAAATATACATGCAAGTAATGCTCAAACTTGGGTTAAAAGATCAGTTACATGTAATTATTCTTATAAAACAATTTGTGTTAATTAACTAAATAATAAATATGTATAAAGAAATAATAAGAAAATCTATAATATCATGAATAGTGTTTTGATTAACATTATTTTGAGTAGCTTATGCTGCTCATACTATTAATTGAATTAGAAATCAGACTATAAATACTTGAGATGTAATTTGAAAATCTTGGTTTCAAGCTGTAAATGATAGCTTAAAGGCAGCAACTATATGTAATTCAGCTAATTTATGAAGACATAATAATATTTGAATGCCATGTGTTTATATAACTACAACAAAAGCTGAAAGAGATAATCGGTGTCATTCAATTTATGGTTGAAGTGCTTTTAATTTTCGGCATTATTCTCCATTACCAAATAGTAGACAATGTCGGTTAGATTGATGACATTGAACTCATCAGTCAAAAACTTATAGTTGACCTATGAAGAAATATACATTTTTAAATAATGGTATTAATATTATATATTAAAAAAATAGTGAGCTTAGCTCACTATTTTTTTAGTTTTAAATTTACTTTAAAGTCATCTATTTCAATTTCTTTATCGATATCAGCATTATCAATATTATCTACTATTTTTGATAATGTTTCAGTTTCTATATATTCTTTGAAAACTGAAATAGTATTTTCCATATTTGTTATTGAAACTTGTATTCTATCATCTACTTGGTAGTCAGCTTCTTTTCTTGCTTCTTGGATTTGTCTTACTAAATCTCTAGCATATCATTCGATTTTTAATTCTTCAGTTATTTCATTATCCATTGCAATAACCATTCAAAATCATGCTTCTATTAAGGCTCAACTATCACCAGATTCAAATACTAATTCAAAATCTCATTGTTCTAATTCAAAATCTCATACTTTTACATTTCAGTTATCTAAAATTTCAAAATTACCAGATTTTGCTTCAGTCATTATAAACTTAACATCTTTACCAAATTTTGGTCATATTGCTCTACCATTTGGTTTACAGATTTGTTTAGCAAGAGTGTTTCAATCTACAACTAATACCTCTTTTACATTTAATTCTTCTTTTATGATTTCTATATTATAATCATCTAAAGTATCTGTAATTGTAATAGATTTAAGAGGTTGTCTTACTCTTATTTTTTGATTTGCTCTCCAAGCTAAACCTAGAGTAATTATTTTTTGTACTTTATCAGTATCAGAATTTAATTTTTCATCTATTAGACTAGAATCATATTTAGGGAAGTCTTCTAAATGAACTGATTGTTTACCAGTTAACTCTTTATACATATGTTCTGATATAAATGGCATAAATGGAGCTATTATTTTTGTAAGCTCAACTAATGCTTCATATAATGTTTCATATGCTTCTAGTTTATCACCATCATTTTCAGATTTCCAAAATCTTTTTCTAGATCTTCTAATATACCAATTAGTAAGATTATCCATAAATTTAACAATAGGTTTTGTAGCATTGTTTAATTTATATTCATCAAATCCTGTACTTACTTCTTTCGTTAATTCGTTTAATTCTGAGATTAACCATTTGTCTAATGGATTATTTCTAGTTTTGTTTCAAGTTGGTTTGAAATTATCAATATTTGCATATGTAGTAAAGAAATAATAAGTATTCCATAAAGGAAGAATTACTTTTTTAACTACTTCTTCAACTCAGGCTTCTGTAAATCTAAAGTCTTGAGCTTCAACTACAGGAGAATTCATTAAGTAAAATCTCATTGCATCAGCACCATATTTATCAAAGATAATTGCTGGATCTGGATAATTTTTTAATGATTTACTCATTTTTTTACCATCTTCAGCTAGAACAATACCATTTACTATAACATTTTTCATTGGAGCTTTATCAAATAAAGCAGTTCCAAGAATAAGTAAGGTATAGAACCAACCTCTAGTTTGATCAAGTCATTCAGCTATAAAATCAGCAGGAAATTTAAAGCTTTCTTTATTTTCAAAAGGGTAGTGTTTTGAAGCATAAGGCATAGCTCATGATTCAAACCAACAGTCTAGTACTTCTGGAATTCTAGTAAGTTTTGTACCAGTCTTAGGATGTTTTAGATAAATTTCATCTACAAAATGTTTATGAATATCTACTAATTCTCATGTTTTAGTATAAAAATATTCTCAATTTTTTTCTTCTATTTGACCAAAATCTTTGTTTAGTTCATACATTTCTTTTACAGAACCTATACAAACTTCCTCTGATTTATCTTCACTTTGCCAAACTGGAATAGCAGAACCCCAATATCTATTTCTTGAAATATTCCAATCTCTTGCTCCGGCAACCCATTTACCAAATCTACCATTTTTAATTACTTCTGGAGTCCAGTTAATTTCTTGGTTGTTATCTACCATTTTATCTCTGATTTTTTCTACAGCAACATACCAAGCAGAGATACCTCTATAAATTAAAGGAGTATCACATCTCCAGCAATGTGGATAACTATGATCAATAGTAGATATTTTAACAACATCTCATCTTTCTTTTAAAGTTTCAATTACTTCATTATTGTAATCAAAAACATATTTTCAATTATCACTTAGAGTATTACAAGTTTTACCAGAATCATCTATATGACTCACAAAACCTAGTTTATTTTCATTACCTATAATGAAGTCATCTTCACCATAAGCAGGTGCTATATGAACGATTCAAGTACCAGATTCAGTAGTTACATGGTGACCAATTACAACAGAGTAGGCGTTTTCTCATAGTTTTACGTCATTTCAAAGATCTTCTCACATATCTTCAAGTTGTATTTTGAAATCATCAAATATAGGTTCATATTTAATTCATTCTAAACAAGTACCTTTATATTCTCTAATTAAAGTATATTCCGGTACCGGTACTTCTAATTCATTTTTTCAGTTTTTGGTACCGGTACCATTATTAGGTACCTTATAATAATCTTTTAATCTATCAGTTGCTAATACATAAGTATCACCAGTTTTAGTATCTTTTATTTCTGAATAATTAATATCTGCTCAAACAGCAAGACCAATATTTGCCATTAAAGTCCAAGGAGTAGTAGTCCATGCTAGGATATATTTATTATCATTACCTTTTACTTTAAATTTTACAGTTAAAGTTTTATCTTGTTTGTCTTTATAACCTTGATTTACTTCAAAATTTGAAAGGGGAGTAGTACATCTAGGACAATATGGAACAACTCTATGTCCTTCATAGATTAAACCTTTGTCATAAAGTTCTTTATATACCCACCAAACAGATTCCATAAAAGGAGTATCCATAGTGTGATATGCATTTTCCATATCTACCCATCTACCCATTCTAGAAACAGTTTTTTTCCAATCATCTGTATATCAATCAACATTTGCTCTACAGCTTTCATTAAATTCATGTACTCAGATTTTCATAATATCATCTCTACCAGAAACACCTAGTTTTTTCTCAACGATATTTTCAATAGGTAGTCAGTGACAATCCCAACCAAAAACTCTATCAACTCTTTTTCAGTTCATAGTTTGGTATCTAGGAATTACATCTTTGATAGTACCAGCAAGGATATGACCATAATGAGGGGTACCAGTTGCAAATGGAGGACCATCATAAAAATTAAATTCTTCAGCATCTTTTCTATTTTCAATAGATTTCTCAAAGATTTTTTCTTTAGACCAAAAGTCTAATATTTTTTCTTCCAATTTAGGAAAGCTTTGTTTTGGGTTTACTTTTTCGAAGTTTGTCATGGGTATTAATTATATATTATTTTTTAAAATTCTTCTTTTAATTCACTTATTTGAATTAAAGCTTCATCTTTATATTCATTTTCTTTAAATTCTGCATATAAAGTAGCTTCTTGTAATATATCATCTATTTCTATTCTTTCTTCATCTGAAAGTTGAATAGTATACATGTATTCTAGAATAAAATTAATTCATTCTATATTTTCTTCGATTAATTCTTTTTCAAGTTTTGAAATATAATCGTTATATAATTTTTTTTTATTAATTTTCATTATTCTACATTTTTAATTTCTAAAATTTTTCATAGTTCTAGTTTGAAATGTGGTTTTCATTCGTGTTCAAATATTCAATGATTTCATTTGAATTCCATTATTACCATTGGAGAAGTTTCTTTGTATCAATTTTTGATATGTACTTCATCAAATATTTTAGGAGTTCAATCTTTTTCTAGAAGTCTTGTTTCCCAGTATGGTTTAACTTCTCTGTATCTCCATTTAGTTTTTCATTCTATCATATCTTTGAATCATGGAGCACAGATTCTAAGAAGTAGTATTTTTTTATCTTTCATAATTAATTTTTAACTGTAAATTGTCACCATTTCATAACTATCCAAAATAATCAGAAAAATAACATCAATCATCATAAATATTGTACTCATATTTCTGCTCATTCTGACAAGTTAAAATTATAACAAAGAATAAAACATGAAATAAATCATAATATTAATAATGCTAATACAAGATTATTTATTAAGTGTAATTTCTTCA
>Ga0256843_1000128_pt1 | contig 64574 bp, 53 predicted proteins | sample AlvinellametaG_FD_191572 | JGI IMG/M metagenome (GOLD analysis project Ga0256843, IMG submission 191572) | Pompeii worm associated microbial communities from hydrothermal vent at the East Pacific Rise, Pacific Ocean - Alvinella | ecosystem: Host-associated > Annelida > Integument > Unclassified ...
CGAATGGGCAGAAAGCGTAACAACCATACCTGCCGGAGATATTTATAAAACGGCTCGTATGATGGGAGGCGCCTCGCCACGAGTTATTATTCATCCGGGGCGACATACCGCTTGGTATGGCGATGACACCCAACGCACCAGAGCGATAGCCATATTGAATGCTATTTTAGGTTCTTGGGGCAGAGAAGGAGGTTTTTATTTTCCCGAAAAAGTAAAATTACCCAAAGAGGCTCATCCGCCGTTTCCCAAACCCAAATGGTCATGGAAAACCATTTCGCGCGATAAACACAAATTGGCCATTATGGGTATTACCAACGAAATTATCGATCATGCTTTGCCCGAATACAAGGGACCTTATAAAGTAAAAGGTATGATGATAACCGCTACCAATCCCATACAGTCTATTCCGCCCGAAGATAAGGTCAAACGAGCTTTGCAAAATCAAGATTTGGTAGTAGTGGTTGATACCATGCCGAGTGAAATCACCGGTTATGCCGATGTGGTTTTGCCCGAAGCGACCTATTTGGAAAGATTAGACCATATTCGCACGGCACATCACCGTCAGCCCAATATCGCCTTGCGTTATCCGGCGGTTAAACCCAAATGGGAAACCAAACCCGGTTGGTGGATAGCACGCGAAATAGGAGTTCGTTTGGGATTGCACGATTTCTACGAATGGGAAGATTTTGAAGAAGTATTAGACTGGCAATTAAAGCAAGTAGGCAGTTCTATGGAAGAAATGAAACGCATCGGTGTAAAACATTTTCCCCGTAAAACTCCCATGTATCTAAAAGACGGAGAGGAATACTGGTTTAATACCAATACCGGAAAAATAGAATTGTACTCGACCGACTTTGCCGACTGGGGTTACGATCCGATGCCGGTTTATAAAGACCATGGTGAAGCACCGGCCGGTTATTTACGCTTAATTTACGGTCGTTTACCGATGCATACTTTTGGACGTACTTTAAACAATCCGTATTTGTGGGAATTGAAAAACGAACCTGCTTTGTGGGTAAATCCCAAAGTTGCCAAAATATACGGTATTGAAAACGGACAAGAAGTTTGGCTTAAAAATCCCAAAGGCAAAGTAAGTTCGTTTGCTATCAAAGTCAGGGTAACCGAGCGTATTCGACACGATTCGGTATTTTTACCTCACGGATTTGGCAATAAAGGCCGTATTTGGGTTGATGGCAAAGTTGAAGAAATGTCCCGAACCTACGGACGCGGTATTTCCGATTCCGAAATGGTTTACAATATAGAAAAAGATCCGGTTACTGGCGGTACCGGCATGCGTAACAATTTTGTTACCATTTTAACTGAAAATCCACATAAAAAAGAAGAATTATCATGAGATACGCAATGGCTATAGAGGTCAACAAATGTGTTGGCTGTGCAGACTGTGTAGTAGCATGTCAAACAGAGAATAATGTTCCGATGGGTTATTCGCGCGACTGGATTGTTGAAATTGCAAGAGGAGAATATCCCAATTTATTTATGCACTTTGAATCGCAACGTTGTAATCACTGTGACGATACACCTTGCGTTAGAACTTGTCCTACCGGTGCCAGTCATGTCATCGAAGGAGGAATTGTAAAAGTTACACACGACGAATGTATCGGTTGTGGTGCTTGTATTGAAGCTTGTCCGTATGATGCCCGTTATTTTCATCCGGACGGATATGTTGATAAGTGTACCTTCTGTGACCATAGAGTTGCCGACGGATTGGACCCGGCTTGTGTTTCGGTTTGTCCGACTACTTGTATGCACTTTGGCGATTTGGATGATCCCGATAGTGAAATATCCAAGTTAATTAAAAGCAGAGAACATTATACTTTGCTACCCGAAGCCGGAACAGCACCACAAATATTTTATTTAAAATAAGCAGTTATGGAAGAAAGATTATTACAAACAGCAAGAGATATTCACGGGCTTTATCCACATGTACACATTTGGGGTTGGCCTATTGCTACCTATTTATTTTTAGGAGGACTGGCTGCCGGTATTCTCTTATTTGCGACAATATATTACCTTAAAGGTAAAGAAAATGATATGCCATTTACAGTCAAAATAGCACCTATATTTACATTTTGGTTTGTTGTGATTGGACTATTATTATTAGTTTATGATTTGCACCATCCGCTTTATGTGATGGAGTTGTTTACCACCTTTAGAATTGAATCGCCTATGTCATGGGGCGCTTGGACTTTGGCAGCCGTTAGTGTGTTGTCATTGTTATGGCCCTTGAGTTATATCGATGACATAGAAGCCTATTTGCATCAGCGCGGGTGGCGCCGGTTAGACTGGTTTACCGGTATGGTGCGTGATTTGGAACACAAATGGCTTATTCCGCGTTTTGTTATTATAACCTTTAGAAAATACCGCACATTCTTTGCATGGATTTTATTATTTTTATCCATAATACTTGGTATTTATACAGGTATCTTATTATCTGCGTTTAATGCACACCCGCTTTGGAATAACTCCATTTTAGGCCCTCTGTTCTTGACATCAGGCGTTTCAACAGGTTCGGCATTTGTTATGTGGTTGAGTAATAATAAAAAAGAACGGGCATTGATGTCTACCATTGATATGGCATTGATAGCTACAGAGTTGTTTTTTATTATTCACATGATTATGGGTATGCAAGCCGGTCCCGAAGCATATAAACAAGCCGCTCACCTTTTCTTAGGTGGTGAATTTACAGTGATATTTTGGGTAATTTTTGTAGGTTTCGGTTTGGTATTACCTTTTATTTTGGAAGCATTGGAATTGAAAGGTAAACATATACCGCCGGCATTACCGGCCATTTTGGTCTTGATAGGCGGTTTTTTATTCAGAATAATTATGGTTGCAGCCGGACAAATGTCAGAATATCCGTTTTAGTTAATTTAAAATTTATGTAGAAATGAATACAAAAAGAAATAAATATATGAATTCGTATGTGGCAGGCTTTTTAATGGGCTTATTGATAATAGCTGCTTACTATTTTTCAGGAGAAGGTTTGGGCTCCAGTGGTGGATATAGAGATGTGGCTTTTGGTGCCATTAATGCCATATCACCCGAATATGCTCATTCCAATCCTTTTGTAGCACCGCATGTATCAGGAGATCATACGCCTACACATACTTGGTTGGTTTATGAATTGCTGGGCGTTATTTTCGGCGCCATATTGTCAGCAGCTTTATACGGCCGCTTAAAATTTGTCATAGGTAAAGCGCCGCATATTTCCAATAAGAAACGTATATACTTGGCTATAGCCGGAGGTATATTGTGGGGTATTGGAACGCAACTCGGTAGAGGTTGTACATCAGGATTGGTGTTATCAGGTATGGCGGTAAATTCCCTTTCGGGTTATATAGGACTGTTAGCCATTTTTGGCTTCGGTTTTATTTTTGCCTTTATTTTCAAACGTTTATGGATCAAAAAAACTAATTAATTATGGGACCATTATATCCACAAGAATTATTAAATCCCGAATACAATTTACTAATTGGCGCCTTAATAGGTATTGGCTTTGGTTTTTTACTGGAAGCCTCGGGTTTTACCAATACAAGAAAACTGGCAGGTGTATTTTACGGTTATGATGCCACGGTTATAAAAGTATTTTTTACAGCCGCTTTAACAGCCTTAATAGGATTATTTTTTATGCACTATTTAGGTTGGATAGATATTACTTTGACTTTTTACCCTAAAACATTTTGGATACCGACATTGATAGGCGGTGCTATTATGGGATTGGGGTTTGTCATTGGTGGTTTTTGCCCCGGCACCAGTTTATCTGCAGCTGCTAGCGGAAAAGTTGATGCTATGGCTTTTATTGTAGGTGTTATGTTAGGTATTTTCGGTTTTATTTTTACCTATGATACCTTATGGGAAAGTTTAAGAAAATCTGGCAATATGGGCAAGGTCAATATTGCTCAATGGATTGGTATTAAAGAAGGTCTTTTCATTTTCTTGTTTACTGTCATAGCTATTGCTACATTTTGGATTTTTCAAAAATGGCAAGATAGCTGGAAACAAAAAATGTCAGAAGAAGATATTAACGATTTAGGTATTTAATTTTAGAAATTAGAATTATGAAAAGAAGAGAAGTTTTAATAATAGCTTTATTGTTCATAGGTAGTGCTATGGCAATATTTTTACCCGACACCAAACCTCTGAAACATATTATCGGTGCCAAACAATTGTTATATGAAGTGAATAAAGAAGGGCGGTATATCACTACCGATGAAGTGGCCAAAATGATTATGGAAAAAGATCCAAGCTTATTGTTAATTGATATTCGTAGCCCCGAAGCTTATAAAAAATATAGTTTGGACGGTGCTATCAATATCCCTTTTAATAAGATTTTGGATAAATCCAATATTGATTATTTTGATCAAGATGTCTATACGACTGTTCTATTTTCAAATGGCAGCAGTTTGGCAGATGAAGCCTGGTTAATTTTGCGTAGTTATGATTATAAGGGCAACAAAGTCATGAAAGGCGGTTTAAATCAGTGGTACAAAACCATTTTAAACCCGCAAAAACCCGCTGATGATGAATTAACAGGCGCCTTAGAAAAACAATACTTGTTTAGAAAAGGTGCACAGATATATTTTACCGGTGCCACGCCTGTTTCTACGGCTAAATCAAGTAAGCCAAAAGCTCCTTCTAAACCTGTTGTAAAACGCAAGAAAAAGGAAGTAACCGGCGGATGTGGATAGTATAAACTTAAAAAAATACCAAAATGAAAAAGATATTAATAATTTTCATAGCTTTTTTAGCAATGACTGCTTGCCGAAATAAAACGGGAATGCGTCAAGATGAAACAAACAAAAATTGTAAGGCGAATGCTATTTCCAATGAACAATTAGCAGATTTATTGTATAGTAAACAACAGGCTAACGGTGTCCAGTTTATTGATATTAGAACGCCTCATGAATACGCAATGGGTCATTTGCCAAATGCCATTAATATACCGATGAGCAATTTTTTTGATGACGCTTATTTTTCAAAATTAAAAAAAGATAATGTTTTGATTTTATATGGCAAAGATGCCTCAAGTCCTAGAATGATGGCATTAATGGCCGGTCATTTTAAAAAAGGCTATTTTAATGTGGCTTTGGGTGGCTATGATTATCTGAAAGATAAAATTTTGGATAATTATGCCATATACAGTGGCTTATATGATGATGAAGTGCCTTTGGTTGATTATCAACAAGTCATCAATGAGATTAAAAGCCGCTCAGGTGCTTCTACTTCTACGGCAAAACCCAAACCAAAGGCCAATACCAAACCTTTGGTAAAACATAAGAAAAAAGAAGTAACCGGTGGTTGCGGATAGTTTAAATAACGAAATATGAACTGTCATTCCGAAGGAATATAATGACTGGGGAATCTTATCATATAAATCAACAGATTTCTCATTATCGATTTGAATGACATAAAATAAATTAGAATTATGAAAAAATTAATTATCATATTAACGGGAATTTTACTATTAAATAGCTGTAATAACAAATTAGTTAAAAGTGAACCCGTCGGTAAAAAGGATGTAAATTTTGAAAATTTGGTGCGTTCAACACAGCCGAAAACTTTGGCGGAAATTTATTATGAACACGGCAATTTTATTAACAGTCAACAATTTCCTCCCATAGTTAAAGCACAAGATGTTTTAGAGCATCAAAATGACTGGTTGATTATTGACATAAGAAAACCGGATGCCTACCAAGCCGGTCATATCAACGGTGCCTATAATGTGCCAAAGGATCAAGTGTTGGATTTTTTGACCACCAAACAAAAAGCGGCAGCTTATCCCAAAGTGGTTATTGTTTGCTATTCCGGGCAAATGGCTTCTTATGTTACCGGCATAACTCGCTATGCAGGTTTTGACAATACGTATGTTATGCTATATGGCATGGCGGGTTGGAATAGTCAATTTTCCGGTATTTTAAAAAATGGTTTTGGCGACCGCTATCCCGAAATGGTTGTTAAAGCCACCGATAAGGCAGAAGCACCATTGCTTGAACATCAAGAGACAGAAGTGCACAAGGGCGGTATTGATTTATCAAAACTACCTAAATTGCCTCATAAATTACCTTCGATATTGATTAAAGAGCGTGCACAAGCTTTGTTGAAACAAGAACGTCCTGAATTTTTATTAAAAGCCGATGAATTTTTTCCTGCTTTAAAGAAAAATATCAATAGTTATTATACTATTTGCTATTTGCCTAAGTCAAAGTATTATGTGGCTCATATTAAAGGTTCTCAACAGTTTACACCACGAAAAGATTTGAGCTTAGATGCACGGTTGACAGAAGTTCCGGCTGAAAAACCTGTTACCATTTATTGTAAAACAGGACATACCGGTGGAAATACCACCGCTTATTTAAATATGTTGGGTTATAAGGCTCATAATTTAATGTTTGGAGCCGGTAGTTTTATGTATAGTCTTTGGAAACAAAAAGGCTGGATGGGAGATATTAATAATGTAATTAATGATTTTCCGGTAGTAGAAGGCAAAAAACGCACCAATAATAAGGTAATAGCTTTAACCCCCAAAAAAGCAGCAGCCCCTAAAACACCTATTAAAAAACATAAGAAAAAAGAAGTATCGGGAGGTTGTGGTTAGCAACTGCCAATCATATCACTAGTTGTTTTATGTTTAAAAAGCAAGTCCGGTACCGGACTCGCTTTTGTTTTTAGGCATAATCTCTTTTTGTTAATAAACAGTATTATTCATAAACACTTATAAACAGGCTGGTTTTTATACTATTTAATAATCAATTTTCCTGATTTATTTCCCTGATTGGTTTGTAAACGGTAGATGTACATTCCTTTTGAAAGTTGCGGATGCCAAATCAATTGATGATTACCTGCGGATTGCAAAGGTTGATTTAACAATGCTGCTACCGGTTTACCTTGCATGTCATAGATATTTATTTTAATATTCGATTGGTTTTTGAGTTGATAACTGAATACCACATAATCGGTAGCCGGATTGGGATAACAACCAAACGATATTAGATTTTCATCTTTAAGACCGTTGGTTTGGGTTTCAAAATTCAAAGTTTTAATACTTGAGACATCATTATTATCAGTTACTTTAAACGTAACCGGCCAAGTATTGATTTCATTAGGAGCTGTTCCTTGAAACAAGCCGTTTTCACTTATAAACATACCATTGGGATAGGGTTCGGGATTTAATTCAAATTGATGATTTGCCGGCGTGCTGTTTCCCGATAAACTCAAAATACGGGCGCTTCCGTTACCATTGGAAATGCCGGCTGCCCAATTTAAGTTTGTGGTTATGTTGTTGCCGTAATAAAATTTTATTTTTCCGTCGGGATATAAGGTTACGGCAACATCTATATCTGCTGACTGATTGCCATATAATGATGTTTTCCAACGAAATGTGGCATGATTGGTATCGCCTTCATAAAAAATACCGTCGCCGTCAGCAGGGTATATCATCAAATCCGAAGCAAACACACCAATCATTTTATGAGATTTTATGGCACTATCGGTTCTTAAATAGCTAAAACCCGGTTCAAAAGTTATAGAGCCGTCGGTAAGAATATAAACTTGATTATGATATTGTCCGTAAAAGGGAAAATCAAAATCTAATGTCTGCATGCCGTAGCCGTCATCGTCGTTGTCAGTACTAATAGTTTGGGAGGTAACAGCCGGATAATTTTCGGAAATGGTATTCTCGTTATATTGTTGTAATATTTTCCACTGGTAAACCGGACTGCCATTGGCGGCTTCCATATTGTATGAATAGGTTTGGCCAGGTTGCGCCGGTGTTAGTTGTGTGGTGGTAATTTGCGGGCCGTCGTAATCTATACTTGTGCTAATGGATAAAACGGTATCTGCATTATTATTTATATTGACATTATGTTGTGTGCATGTATAAATTTGATTATTTTGATCTACAATAGCAAAATCATATATGGTACCGTCAGCATCAGATGTAGGATCATCTTCATTAACAATCAAAAAATATTTGGCAGGTGTCCCATTTGGAACATAACTTAATAAGCGTGAGATATCCAAAGACAATTCAAGAGGGTTATTGGAAATACCTTGCATGCTATAAGCGCCACCTTGCCGGTTGAAAAGCGGAAAATCAATAATAAATTCCGGGCTTGCAGCATTGATATCTGAAGCAATTCCTGCTGATATTTTGATTTTATTTCGTTGGTTATGGCTTATTTTGACACGCATTTTCAACTGTGGCGTTTGTGATGCTTTGACTCTGAGTCCAAATACTCTTTTGCCTACTATACCACCATGTATCATATCTTCGGCTAAGAGTTTATACATAACATAAGCTTTACCGCCGTTACCCCAAGAAGTGCCCCATGAATTGACCATAATCAAGGCACCGCGTTCCCAATCACGCATATCTACTACACCGTCGTTGTTAATATCAATATTATTAGTGATTTGTCCGTCGTTATTATAGTCATAGCTTATATTGTCGTCCCAGCCTACAAAAGTCATGGCATGATTGGCAATATATCCCCAGCTGGTAACTATATTATCTGATGTCATGTTAAAACCAATATTTGAAATGCCGGCAGAAAAATTAACAAGACTACCGGTTGAAGCGTTTTCAAGATGGTCGTAAAGCCAATGTTTTAAGGTGATAAGACCATCTGGGGTGCTGACATCTATGGCAAAATACTCTTTAACGCGATTGTTCATTCCCGATTCATAATTTTGATAGCCACTTAGCCAGCGTTGTGGTCCGCCGGTATCCAAATCGCCGCCATAAGTAGGCAAATCCGGACAACCGTTGGCTTTAATAATATCCCAGCCGTCAGTATACCATGAACCGTTATCACCGCTGCCATTGTTTAAAAAATCATAAGTGTAATGAGATGGAAATTGGTTGGCAGCAATAGCCGCAGAAGTGCCTCGTTCGCGATTAATTTCATAGGTAAAATTGTAAGCTACACCACTTGATTGGGCACAACTGCCGTTAGATTGGCTAAAAATAGGTCTGAAGTAAGGTTGGGTAGTATTGTCCAAGTGAGTTGGCAATGTGTTGACTTGTCTCTGTAAATCTTGTTGAGACAGAATAACCGTGGGGATTTTAGCCATTTCTTCTTCGCCGGGGATACGTAATCCGCCTACATACCATGGTTCACCATTAGGATCGGGATTGACATTTATTATTTGTGCCGATAGATAGTGTAAGTTTATTACAAGTAAACTATAAAAAAATAATTTCTTCATTTGAAAGTTTTATGAATGTTAAATTATAAAGTTGAACAAATATAATTAAATAATAATAAATCATTTATTTTCAATAAAATATATTAAAGGCTAAAAAGAAAAAGAGTAAAATTGAAAGAAGATTAAATAAAAATAAAGAAAAAATACACTATAATAAACAGCTGAAAATAAAGCGTGTAATTTATGATTTACAATTTAAAATTAAAGCTTATAAATTGAAAAACTGAAAAATATCAACTGGAAAATGTTTTAGTTTTAATAAAAGGCTTTTTAAAAATAACTTTAATGTTTTTTTAATATAAATCGTTCCGGAATGTTAAAATATGAAGATAAATAAATTAATTGTCTATTTAAATGAAAAAAATAAAAAAATATTAGGTTTATGATTTATAAGATAAAAAAGACGTATTGATTTCTTTATTTTTGAAATAAGAAAAAAATTAATAACTACTAATTTAAATTATTATGAAGAAAATAATAGTCTTAGTCCTCTTGTTTTTTGCAACATTTTCTTATGTGCAGGCACAACAAGTCAAAGCATTTGATTTGTCGGGTAAAAACAATGACATTAAAAAAATCAATCAAAGTAATGATGGCTTTACAATTGATGTAACAACCTCAAAATTTGTTTTACAACCCGTGAATACCTCAAAGGGCACATTTGTAAGTCTGACAGGTTCTAAATTGACCAAAGTTTTTAAAAAAGGAATGCCCAATTTGCCGGTTTATTCTAAATTGATTGAAGTGCCGGTAGGCGCAGATGTAAACATTAAAGTAGTATCTTATGATGAGGAAATAATTGACCTCAACAGTCAAGGTATAACAGCCAAAATAATGCCGGCACAAGCATCTGAGCGTAAAACACCGCAACATGATGACTTGGCATATAATACAGCGGTTTATCAAAAAAATGCTTTTTATAAACAAGGTGAAATGGTTGTTTATGACTACCGTGGGCAAAAACGTGCTACACGTATAGGACGTATTGAAATAAGACCATTTGCTTACAATCCGGTTAAGAACTTGCTCAAAGTATATAAGAACATCAAAATTGAAGTAACTTATATAGGTGCCAACCACGAGGCAACTAAGGCTCTAAAACAAAAATATGGCGATGGTATAGGAGCCGGTTCCGGTAGTTTTTTACACCGTTTAGATTATGGCACCAAAGCTTTTATGGCCAATGCGCCGTTTACTTATGTTATTGTGGCTGATCGAGCTTATCAAGCGGCATTACAAGATTTTGTTCACTGGAAAACTCAAAAAGGTTTTAAAGTAATAGAGGCCTATACCGATGACCCCAATGTAGGTAATACAGTAGCTTCTATCAAAGCGTATTGTCAAAACCTGTATAATAATCCTCCGGCGGGTTATAATCCCTTATCTTATATTTTGGTGGTAGGAGACATCAATGTAATACCGGCAACCCAACATAGCGAGGTAAATGATTCGCCTTATACGGACTTGGATATAGCCGAGTATACAGGAGATTATTTACCTGAAGTAAATTTTGGTCGTTGGGCTGTAGATAATGCTCAAGAAGTTAGCGATATAGTTGCTAAAACCATTAAATACGAAAAATTACAAATGGCGGATATCAGCTATTTGCATGACGCCTTATTGATAGCCGGAAATGACGAAAGCCACGAAGATACTTATGGTGGCGGTGCTATTTATTATGCCGATCATTATTATGTTAATGCTGCTCATAATAGCCGGGCGCATACATTTTTACAATCGACTATTGAAACTTGGCCGGGAGGTAACAATCAAGCACATGATTCTATTATTACTAATGTCAATACCGGAGTTGGTTTGGCTAATTATACGGCTCACTGTTCACCGGACGGGTGGTCGGATCCGGCTTTTACCAGAAATGATTTGAATAATTATATCACCAATGTGGACAAATACGGATTATGGATAGGTAATTGTTGTCAATCTAATAAATTTGACGAAACCGATGCTTTTGCCGAATTGGCCATAAAAAAACCTAACGCTGGTGTTATTGGTTATATAGGAGGTTCTCAATTTACTTATTGGTCTGAAGACTATTATTGGGGTGTTGGTGTTGGTAGTATTGTTGCACAGCCACAATATGATGAAACTACTGCGGGTGTTTATGACGGTTTATATCATGATCAAGTCAATGAGGCTAATGATTTATCTACTTGGTATATAACTAACTATCAGATAATTGAAGCAGGGAATTTGGCTGTAGAAGCTTCGGCTTCCAACTTAAAAGCTTATTATTGGGTTATCTATCAGTTGGCAGGAGACCCGTCAATTGTTTCTTATATGGGAACGCCGCAACCCATGTCGGTAACTGCTAATCCGTCAACCATTATATTAGGAGCGACTTCTTTGACTGTCAATGCCGCCCCTTATGCCACCGTGGCTTTATCACAAAATAATGTATTGGTTGCAGCTGCCACAACTGATGCTTCGGGTAGTTGTACTCTAACCTTTGATTCATCCGGCTTGTCCGTAGGCAATGCCGATTTGATAGTAACAGCTCAAAATAAAGTGCCTTATATCGGCACGATACAAGTAGCACCTGCAAACAATCCTTATGTTAGTTATAAGACTCATACTACCAGTGCATCACCGGACTTTGGCCAAACCATTGCATTGAATGTTAATTTGGAAAATGTGGCTACGGCAGGTAGCGGTTATGATGCTTATAATGTCAATGCCGTATTATCAACGACCGATGCGTATATTACAATTAACAATAATACACATGCTTACGGTACTATAGCAGCCGGGGCGGATAATATGCAAAACAATGCTTTTGAAATTACCATAGCCGATAATGTGCCTGATCAACATATTGCACAGTTTGATTTGGCTATTACCGGTACCGATAGTGGCGGCACAAGCTATAACTGGACATCTACCTTTAATATTACTTTAAATGCTCCCGAAATTTCAATCGGTAATATATTTATAACCAATGATGCCAATAATAACGGTTACATTGATCCGGGAGAAACCGCTGATATTAATTACACCATTACAAATACCGGGCATGCCGATGCCGTTTTCGGAGGTAATTTAAGTATTCATTCAGATCCTAATAATTATTTGACTTTAGGCAATACCACTATTTCAAATGTTAATTTGTCAGCCGGTAGTTCTCAAGATTTTGTTTATTCCGGTGCTTCTGTTGATGCTTCCGCACCTCTTGGTTCTCCCATCGAGTTGGCCTTAGATGTTACAGCAGGTAATAATAATCAATATACCGATCAATCCATACAAACCATAACAACAGGTATTATACCGGTATATCCTATTAGTGACGGTGGCACTTTAACCGTTTGTACGGGTAAATTTTACGATTCCGGTCTTGATACTAATGATTATGGCAGCAATGAAGATTATACCATGACGTTTATGCCTGAATCCGGTAGTGACTTTGTTAAAATAGAATTTTTGTCTTTTGATACCGAGAATTCTTATGATAAATTATATGTATATAACGGACCGGATATTAATAGCCCTCAAATACAAGGTAGTCCTTTCTCGGGCACTAATAGCCCCGGTACTATAATGGGTGCCAATGGTATTACTTTCCGCTTTACCAGTGACAGTAGCGTACAACATGCCGGCTGGGAAGCCGATATCAGTTGTTTTAATGTTACTACGGCACCGGACTGCCCTGTCAATCCCGTGCCGGCAGACGGTGCTACTGATGTTTATATATCTTTAACCGATTTGACTTGGGATGCACAAACGGTAGCCACTTCATACGATGTTTATTTTGGTACCGATACCAATCCTTTAAACAACACACCGGTTACTGTAACTGCTAATAGCTTTCCGGTAACATTAACAACCAACACCACTTACTATTGGACTGTTATTGCTAAGAATAATATAGGGCAATCACAAAACTGCGAGGTTTGGAGTTTTACAACCGGAGGTAATATTTATAATATGACAGACGGTTTAACCGTTCATACGTGTGACGGATCATTTTTTGATGAAGGTGGTCCTAATAATAATTATAGTAACGGTTTAGACCAAACCATGACTTTTATGCCGGATAACAGTGGTAGTGCCTTACAATTTAATTTCACCAGTTTTGATGTAGAAGTCAGTAGTAGTGGCACCCAGTATGATTATCTTGAAGTATATGACGGTGTTGATACTAATGCACCCCTTATTGGTAAATTTAGTGCTAACGGTGCCCCCGTTCCGCCTGAGTTACAACCGGTTACCGCAACCAATGCTCAAGGAGCACTTACTTTTAAATTTCATTCTGATTCATCGGTAAATAGAGCAGGGTGGGAGGCTACTATCAATTGTGCTCCTTTGTCAATTGATGAGTATAACAACAAGGTAGGTATCTATCCTAATCCCAACACCGGAATGTTTATTGTAAAACTTAATGATATAGATAATGCGCAAGTGAAAATATTTACTACAACAGGTAAATTGATTTACGATAACGTTATGCATTCCGATGTATTAAACGTTGATTTAAGGGGATATGCCCGCGGGGTATATTTTATCAATGTAAGTTCAGGTAATATAAATGTTGTTAAAAAGTTGATTGTTAAATAATTAATTAACTTTTAAGATTGCTAAAGCTGTCCGAAAACCGGGCAGCTTTTTTATTGTTAATTTGAAAAAATAGTGGGGTGGAGCGGAAACTCTGAAATATATAAATAGGTTTAAAAATTATTTGATTTGGCTCTTTTTGATTTGTTTGGTTTTATTCATTTCTATTTTTCTTTGACATTGTTTTTGTAAGGCCTGTGTAAGGTATAATAACACAAATAAGATCAATAAATTAAGTATTTTCATTTTGACAGGTGTTTTTTTTAAATTTTCTTTATAATTTTTCTTTGTTTCAAAGTATTGTTCGTTCAAAGAAGGTTTTTCACGCATGATTCAAAATATATTACCTAGTTAACTATTATTAATTCCTTTTTTATACCGTATTTATCATCAATAATTTCTAAAATATAAACGCCGTTTTCAAAATTGAAATTTAGGCTTAAATTATTTTTGGGCTTGATAAAAATTTGATGCCAAATTCTTGAGCCGTTCATACTATAAATATTTATTTCAAGTTGTTTAGTAACAGATATATTGTTTATAGTAAGAAAATTTCGGGTAGGGTTGGGGTAAATTTGTATATTTAATAAATTATTTTGTTCAATTGCATTGGAACACGTCATAACGGGCGGGTTAAAACCGTTGGGAAAAGATTGAGCAATATCAGATACCGTATTGGCAGGACGCACATTATCAATGAATAGTTTTTTTTGAGGATCGATACCGCAAATTATCGGGAATGAAGTAATTCCGAAATCATTAACGATTGCAGTAGCTCCGCCATCTGCACTTACGGCCGGTGCATGATTGCTTGAACCTCCATATTGTTGCTCAAAAGAAATAACTTCAGCATTGTTATGTCCGGCCACCTCAATAGAAATGCAAAAAACATCACCGGCATTGCAACCGTATTTGTCATAAAAAGCGTTAAAAACAGGCATTTTGGTTTGACAGGTGCCACAATTTGTAGCAAAAAAATCTATATAGACATATTTGCCTTGGTTTAACAAATCATATAAAGTATAAGTTTGCCCGTCAGTGTCGGTAACAGTAAAATTGTTGATAATATCACCGGTAGTATAATTGTTAAATTGTGCAGAAGAAAAAGCGGTATTTAATAAAACGAGGAAAAAAAACAGTTTTTTTAGCATTTTATAAATCTTTAAATAATCTTTATGTAAAGATACAAAAGAAAATTTTAGCTTTTAAGCTTAAAAAAAGAGGCTGTCTTAACAAAAAAACAAAATGATAAGTTGTTGATTATCAAACATAAAATTCCTTGCTGTGTTCATAATGACAGATAATTCATTTTTTTGAGACAGCCCTAAAAAATTATAAAAAAACTGTTATTTTATCAATAAAAGTTTATCAAGAGTATATTTGATTAAACCGTCAACCGGCACATAAGGATCTGCACTAAAAGTCATATTGGCACGATTGGCAATAATGGCATTCATAGAGCACGCATTATGTCCTAATAATTTGGATAAACCGTAAATAGCCGAGGTTTCCATTTCTAAATTACTCATTCTCACGCCATTATACTCAAAGCTGTCCATTTTTTTATTCATGTCAGGGTCGGAGAGAGGCAGTCTGAGAACACGACCTTGAGGACCGAAAAAACCACCGGCAGTGCCGGTAATTCCACTATAAACTTTATCGGACAGCAATATATTTTCTAAAAAATCACTATTTTTTACAATATATGGTCGCGCTTTGTTATGATCCCAATGGGTATGCTTGATAAAAGCTTCTTCCATATCCAATTCACGCACATGAGCCGCATCATAATAATGTAATAAACCATCCATACCGAGGCCATATTTGCCTAAAACAAAGCTATCTACGGGAATATCAGCTTGCAGCGATCCGGAAGTGCCTATTCTTACAATGTTTAAAGTGGTATGTGTTTCTTTAACCACACGTTTTTCAAGGTCAATATTGACCAATGCATCCAGTTCATTCATTACAATATCAATATTATCTGGGCCAATACCGGTAGACATAACCGTTAATTTTTTACCTTCATAGTAACCGGTTATGGTGTGAAATTCACGTTTTTGAGTTTCAAATTCAATCCGTTCAAAATGCTTGGCAATCCGGTCAACACGTTTTTGATCGCCTACAAAAATGATTTCATTAGCTATATTTTCGGGCCGCAGATTTAAATGATATACACTGCCGTCAGGATTTAATATTAATTCGGATTCTGCAATTCTTCTCATAGTCTTCAAAATTTAAAAAATTAAAAATCTAAATTACAAAAAAAATATTGTTTTTGAAGAGAAGAGCTTATCATTATTGACTTTAGTCAGAAAAGTATAATATTAATGTTTCTATTTAACATAATATAAATTATATTACAAACATTATGGTTTGTTTAAAGCTTATAAATTACTTAAGATTTGGTTTCACTACGGTTGATTTGAATTATGGCAAATATCATAATTGCTGCACTAAGCCATTGTATAAATGACAATCGTTGTCCGTTGACCAAGTAATCTAACAATATGGCTGTAATGGGAAAAAACAATTCCATAATGGTAGCCAACATGGCATTGATTTTTTTGAGACCGTAATAATATATAAAAATAGCAACCGAACCGCTTGTTAATGCTATAATACTAATTATCAGCCAATTATGTTGTGTCATTGCTTTAAAATCAAATATATGCCCGGTTATTAGCACAATGATAAAACTTATTAATGTGGTGGCTGCATATCTGTAAAAAGTTGCGGTGATAAAATCAAGTTTTAATAATATCTTTTTACTAAATACCGTTGAAGCCCCAAAACTAAAAGCTGCCAAAATAGCAAATAACGCCGCTAAAACTGTATTCTTATTATGGTCTAAATGTGGTAAATGCAGACCGAATGTCAAAAAGTAGCCGCCTATTAGCGCTATACTTCCCCAAAAAACAAAATTTTTCTTTAATGGTTCTTTTAAAAAGAAATGTGCTAAAGCAATGGCAAAAACCGGTTGTAATTTTTGTAATAATACAACAATACTCAAAGATTTAAAATTAACCAAAAACAATGCTTTTACAATAGCCCAAGTGCCGATGGCACCTCCAAATAATGCAACAAAAAATAAAGAAATAATTTCAACACGGTTTAATGTTTTAAAATATTTATAGCGTTTAAACAAAAACAAATTCATCAATAAAAATGGTAAAGCATGTAATACAAACACTACAAACCATACATTTAAATTGTATAATTGTGGTGTTAAAATAACGCCGTCCATACCCCATAAAGCGGCAGCAAAAGCTACCAGAGAGGCACCTATGATAGTTTGTTTTTTGTATATTAAGTGCATTATTTTATTCTTGCATGTTTAATAAAAACTGCCTGACAAAAATCAGACAGTTTTGGGTTATAGAATTATTTTAAGGTTTTTATTCGTTGAGTAGCTCAACAATTTTTTTCTCCAACTCTTGACGTCTTAAATTTTTAGCACGTATCACCCCTTTTGCATCAATAATAAAAGTTTGTGGTATAGACATAACGCCATACATTTTAGCAATGGGGTCACTCCAACCTTTAATTTCCGAAACGTGTTGCCATTTTAAGCCGTCATCTTTGATGGCTTGCAGCCACGATTCTCTGTTTTTATCAAGTGATACACCTATAATATTTAGACCTTGGTCATGATATTTATTATAAATCTCAACCATATACGGATTTTCTAAACGACAAGGGCGACACCATGATGCCCAAAAATCAATAATGGTAACCCTACCCATAGCTTGATTTAAGGTGAGTTTTTTACCTTCAGGAGTTGTGCCTGTAAAATTAGGTGCCTTCCCCCCTATTTCGGTGGCGCCTTTGGTTAATATAACTGTATTGATATATTTTCCTAAATCGGTTGTTTTAACCTGAGGCGGATAACTGTCAAAGGCTTTTCTTATTTTAGCGAAATCGGCGTTTTTTGAAACTATTAAGCTTTGCATCACAATAAGGCCTACAATATCTTTATTTTTATTGATAAAATCATATTGGTATGCTTCGGCGGCATTGCGCCAATCGTCAAAAGCTCGTTTTAAACTGTCACGTTTGCTCGCTTGAGGTGTTGTTCTGTATTTTTGCATTAATATCATACCTTTTTCTTTATCTTTTATGGCATGTCTTTCATACTGATAAAACTTATGTGTCAAACGTGAGGTGGTTTTGGCCAAATCAGATATAAAAGGATTGGTTTTGTCAACCAGCATATCTATATCACCGTCGCCTATAATTACCGGAATACGTATTTTACTCTTTTCAAAACTTACTATGGCAATAGTAGGATTTTGTTGGGGCACTTTAAATTCAAAAATACTGTCTTGAACTAAAACGGTATCCAAGGCTTTACTTTTTAAATTTTTATCAAAACTCGATAATATGGCTTTTTGAGTTTCTAAGCCGTCTACTTTACCTTTGAGCTTATAAACAACAGGTTTGGGTTGTGTGCTACAACTTATAAATATCGCTATTGTTACGACAAATAATACAATTTTCTTCATATATATTACTATTAAAAAAACGGAACAGTATAAAAAATCAACTTCATATATCTGTTCCGTTTCAAAATTATGTTACAAAAATACTTATTTTTCTTCTAACAATTCTTTTATTTTCGCTTCTAATCGATCTCGTCTTAAATTTTTAGCTCTGATGACGCCATTTTTATCTAAAATAAATGTTTGAGGGATTGATTCCACATGATATAATTCCCGTGCAATCGGATCTTGCCAATATTTAAGATTTGAAACTTGATACCAAGTAAGACCGTCATCTTTAATAGCTTTAAGCCAGGCATCTTTGTTACCGGGTTTATCCAATGATACACCAATAATATTTAAACCTTTGTCATGATATTTTTCATAGATTTTTTTGACATAAGGATTTTCGGCTCGACAAGGACGGCACCAAGAAGCCCAAAAGTCAATAACAGTTACTTTTCCCATGGCATCTTTTAATGATAAGGTTTTACCGTCAGGTGTGGGAGCAGAAAAATCGGGGGCTTTACTGCCAATGGAAACGGCTGCTTTTTCTTTAACATTTTTATAAGCGTTTTTGACATTGGGCATTTCTTTTATTTCTTTTGGGAATCCCTCATATAATTTAGCCAATTTGTTAAAGTTAGGTTCGGCTCTGTCATAAGCCACAGCTTCAAAAACCAACCCGCCAACAATATTGTCTTTGTTTTCTTCTATAAACTTGTATTCGTAATTGTGTTTTTCATCATCAATACCGTAATAACGATTGATAATATCGGTTTGTTCTTTGGGTGTGCCTTTACTTTGGGCAGCTTGATAGAGTTTGGCTAATTTTTGTTGTTTGTCTCTAAATAAAGCTATTTGATCCAAATAATCATAAAACTTTTTGTTAAGTCCTTGACTGATTACTGCTGAACGGCGTATGTGTTTGCTATCCAAATCTACTTTAATATTACCGCCGGGCTCTAAGATTAAAGGTAAATCACTGGGAATACCTTCAACTCTTAAAAAAGCCAATTGGGGTTTTTCCACTTTTTCTTTCAACATAAAATGTCCTTCTTTCATTTTGGTAGAATCAATAGTTTGAGGCTTGGTGCCACTATAAGTCAACAAGGTAACTTTGGCATCAGCCATTCCCATAGCGGTTCCTTCTATACTGACATTGGTGTCTTTTTTATCGTTTTTTTGACCACATGAAGCTATTAAAACAGCTGTCAGCGCAAATAAGATTAATTTTTTCATTTATTTTTATTTTTCGATTTAATAAGCGCAAATATAATAAAAACCGCTTGAATAAAGACCATCTTAACAAAAGATTAAAATTTATTTAAAAAGAGCCATTTGTTGTCATTAAGTAAAAACAAAATTGTTCGTAGCACCGGTAGCAGATTCATAGGAAATAATTAATCAGGGGGTGTTTTGAGTGGTATTATATATATGTTGAAATAAGAAGTAAAAATTTGACAATGCTTTTGTTGAGAGCTTGTCATATTGAGTGTTTTGACGAAATAAAATGAAGTCAAAATGTATCGAAATATAAGACAAGCAACTTTGATTAATGTAATGTCTCTATTTCTCAATACAATATTTATTCATAAACTTATTAAAATCACTAGAAGAGACAGTAAATGTTTTCAACTTGCAAAAGTTTAAAAATTAAAATATATTGTCCAAATTAACAAACTATGTTTATTCTTTTTAATGTAACGTTAAATCAATTTGGATATAGATTTATTGTTTCTCTATCTCAATATTTAAAACTTCTTTTTTTATAATCTGTTAAAATAGCAACATTTTTTGTATCTTTATCATTAAAAAATATATAACCTATGTGGCAACCTACTACTGATTTTATTAAAAAAACCAATCTTTATAAAATAATGCACCAAAAAGGCTTTAAAAACTATCCCGATTTTTATAATTGGTCTGTTACAGACCGGCCTGCCTTTTGGGATACCACTGTCAAAGCTCTTGATATTCAATTAAAAAAGCCCTACTCTAGTGTTTTAGATGACACTGACATGGAAAAACCTTTATGGCTTAAAGAGGCGCAAATGAATATTGTGGATAGCTGTTTTACGGCCCCTCCCGATGCAACGGCCATCAAATACCAAAGTGAAAACAGTAATACAATATCTGTATTGACCTATGATGATTTGCATAAATTGGTCAATAAAATTGCCAATTCATTGATACATAACGGTTTGCAAAAAGGTGATGCCATTGGTATAGATATGGCCATGAATATAGAGGCAGTTGCTATTTATTTGGCAGCCATTAAAGCAGGAATAACTGTAGTTACGGTAGCAGACAGTTTTACACCTAACGAAATAAAAGTGCGCTTTGATATTACCTCCCCCAAACTGGTATTTACGCAAGATTATCTGATTCGCGGGGATAAAAAATTACCGCTATACGACAAAGTATTGGATGCAGGTGCCCAACAAATGGTGGTTATTGCACCTGAAGATTCAAATATTCGTTTGCGACGGCAAGATATTTTTTGGGATGATTTTTTGGTTGAAAATGACCGTTTTGAATCTGTCTCTGCCAATCCTTTGGACACCACTACCATTTTATTTTCGTCTGGCACAACCGGTGCACCCAAAGCCATTCCTTGGAATCATACGACTGCTATAAAATCGGCAGCTGACGGGTTTTACCATCACGATATACAATCCGGCGATGTTGTAGCTTGGCCGACTAATTTGGGTTGGATGATGGGGCCTTGGCTCATTTATGCCACGTTGATAAACAACGGCACCATTGCCCTGTTTGAAGGCAGCCCCATGAGTAATGCTTTTGGACAATTCATTCAAAATGCAAAAGTCAATATGTTGGGCATTGTCCCTAGTATTGTGCGAGCTTGGAAAAACACCGGAACTATGGAAAACTATGATTGGTCGGCTATTAAATGTTTTAGCTCTACCGGTGAAAGTTCTAATCCCGAAGAAATGATATACTTAATGCAATTGGCCGGTAATAAGCCTGTTATTGAATATTGTGGCGGCACCGAAATCGGTGGTGGTTATGTAACTTCTACGCTTATACAAACCAATATACCGAGCACTTTTTCTACACCGGCACTGGGTAGTGAGTTTGTAATTGTTAATGAAGAAGGAGTTTTGTCTGACAAGGGCGAAGTTTTTTTAGTGCCGCCGGCTATGGGTTTGTCTTTTCAGTTACTCAACAAAAATCATCACGAAGTTTATTATAAAAACACACCGGAAATTGATGGCAAATTGCTGCGTCGTCATGGTGACTTTTTGGTGCGTTTAGACAATGGTTATTACCGCGTTATGGGTCGCACCGATGACAGTATGAATTTAGGCGGTATAAAAGTCAGTTCGTTACAGATTGAAGAACTGGTCAATAGTCACCTTGCCGTTATGGAGTCAGCAGCTATGGCCGTCAGTCCGCCCAAAGGTGGTCCCGCCCTGCTCGTTTTGTATGTTGTGCCTAACGCAATTGTAGATAAAGACTTGTTACAGTATGAGTTACAAAAGTTGATAAAACAAAAACTCAATCCTTTATTTAAGATTCATGATGTGGTTATTACCGATAAATTACCGCGCACGGCCTCTAATAAAATAATGCGACGGGTGTTAAGAAATCAATATAAAGTATAAAGTTAAAAGGGAAAAGTGTAATCATTAATAAAATGTGAGAGCTGGGGCAAATTGTCTCAATTATGAAAATTATTTATCATTTTTGATTCCGACATTGTATAGCGAGAGATAGATAATAAGGAATTGACACATTGAGACAGCCCGAATAGAAGTCACCGGATATAAAAATAAAAAAACAATGAAATTCAGAACGGAAATAAACATAATGCCACTACCCTATTCCATTGATTATCATAGTAAAATTTTTGGTTTGGGGTCATGTTTTGTCGATCACATCAAAACAAAATTGAATTATTACCAATTCCAGACGCTTATCAATCCGTATGGAACGGTTTTTAATCCTCATTCTATAAAAAAATTGTTGCAATATACGGTCAATCAGCCGGTTTTTACCGAAAAAGTTCTGTTTAAACACGAAAATATTTGGAAACATTTCGATTTTCATACAGCTTTTAATCGTTTGACAGTCGAAGAATACCGTAATAATTTGCATCATACCATACATCAAGCAAAAGGCTTTTTGCAATCTACCGATTGGGCATTTTTTACTTTGGGCACGGCTTGGGTTTATAGGCATAAAATAACCGGTAAGATTGTTAATAATTGCCATAAGGTGCCTCAAAAAGAATTTGAAAAAATACTCTTGTCTACTACTGAAATTATTGATGAGTTGAAAGAAATAAGACTAATTTTGCAACAAATCAATCCTCATATTAAAATACTTTTGACTGTTAGTCCCGTGCGGCATTTAAAAGACGGTTTTACAGAAAATCAACGCAGTAAGGCACGCTTGATAGAGGCTGTTCACAGCGTGGTTAATCATTCCCATACATTTTATTTTCCGTCTTACGAAATTATGATGGACGATCTGCGTGACTACCGCTTTTATACCTCTGATTTATTACATCCCAACGAACAGGCTGTTGCGTATATTTGGGAAATTTTTACACGTAGTATAATTAAACAGGATATCTTGCCGGATATGAAACAGATTGAAAAAATACAAAAACAATTGCAACATAAAAGTTTTACGGGACAGCCGGTTACTACCGTAAAATTACAAACCAGCATCAATCAAATAAAGCAAAAATACCCTTGGATGCATTTTAAAATTAATAGCTAAAAACAAACTAAAAAAATAGTATCTTTATGGCCTTTATTTAATTATTTAAAATAAATATGCAGTCCAAAAAATTTATAAAATTTTTATTTAACCGGTATTCACTGATAGGTTTATTTATTATAGGTTATAGTTTGGTTTTATATGCTGTTTTTTTGTCCAAATATCAATTAAAACCGGGCAATTTTATTTCGGTTGCTATTTTTTCTTATCTATTTTGGACTATTATCGGTAATATTATTGCCCTGTTTTCAAGAAAAATACGATTGGTTTTATCCATTGTTATTTCTTTTTTTGTAATTGTTTTGCTAATATCAGGCTACCGTTTTTTTGAAGAATTTCATCATTTTTTATCCTCCGGATTGGTTGATTTTTTAAAAAACGAACCGGTTTACCGGCGAGCTTATTTTTTACAAATTATACAAAATAAAGCTTTAATAGCAGGCATTTTATTAGGAGCGGTGTCGCTGGGTTTATATCTGTATCCTAGACAAGAAATAACAGATAAGAAGTTGTCAATCAAAGTTTTAATTGTATTTTTTTTAATTGAATTAGTTGGTCTTGTCATCAGCAAACACGAATTTGAACGCCGGTTTATCCCGTTAGATTTGCATACATTTTATGCATTGACTTTAAATGCACCAAACTTAAACCACCCCAAACCATTAATGCATACACTTAATATCAATACTAAAAAACTACCGGTTGATAAACGCCCCGACAATGAAAAATACAATATTGTTCTTGTGGTTTTTGAGTCTTTGAGTCGGTATCCTTTACCGGTTTACGGTTATGAAAATAAGTTTATGCCGTTTATGAAAAAATGGGTTGAAAGTGAACCGCAACAATTTGTTTTAATGCAGCAATCCATGTCAATTTGCGGTGCCACCGATGTCAGCATGCCAACACTTTACACAGGTGTAGGCCCGCAAAAGCCTTATCATAAACTTATTTCTGCTCCTTTTATTTGGGATTATGCCAAACAAAACGGGTATCATACCTTTATTGCCACGTCACAATCACAAGAATGGAAAAATTTAAAGTTTTTTATTAAAGATAAATATTTAGACGAATATTATTATCCCGAAAAACTTAAATTACCCTTAATAAACGATGTAGGAGCGGATGATTTGACCGTATTGGATACCATAAAACAGCAATTGTTAAAAATGCCTGTTCCTTTTTTCTTTTATTATAACCATAATGCCACACATGGACCTTATCAAAATTTTTCACCAAAAATAAAAGATTTTCAAGGCATTAAAGATAGATACGGACGGGCTTTATTTATAACCGATAAGGTGGTTGAAACTATTGTGGATATCATTAAGCAAAAAGGCCAAATGGACAAAACCATTTTTATTTTTACGGCAGATCATGGCGATTATGCAGCCAAAAGAAGACAACGTTTGGCTTCATTTTTTAAAGAAACTTTAGACATTCCGGTCATTTTCAGATTTCCCAAAAGTTGGATAGAAAAACATCCGAAGCAGTTTGCACAATTGCAAAAAAACCGATTAATCAGAACTACCAATTTAGATTTGGCCCCGACTATCTTCAATATTATTTTTGATACTTTGCCCGGTCAATACCAACAAAAATATTTTGATGGTAAAAGTCTTTTTGATACTGTCAATCCCGATAGATTAATTTATTGTTTGAGCACCAATGACTATCGCCATTACAGTTCGGAAGGTTTTGCCCTGTATCAAGGTAACGAGAGTTTTTTGTTTCACGACAGCGAAGGTTTTCACTATTATGATTTGTCCAAAGACAGCCTGCAACAACATGATTTGATTGAACAATTATCCCCTAAAAAAAGACAGTATTTCGATTCGATATATCAAAATAACAAATATATGAAGGCAGTTTTTGAGCGACATAAAAACGATTATCAATAAAAGGTCTTATACCATAAAAAAAGTTTATTTTTGTAAAAAATTAATTCATGAAAATAGCCATAGTAGTTCAGCGATATGGAATACAAATAAATGGTGGCGCAGAATTACACGCCCGTCAACTCGCCGAGCATTTAGACCAACAACACGATGTAGAGATTATTACCACCAAAGCGGAGTCTTATTTAACTTGGGACAATGCCATAAACACTGATACTGAATATGTTAATAATATAAAAGTGCATCGTTTTGCATCGGGCGAAAAGAACAATAAGTTGCAACATTATTATTACCGTAAATTAAGAAACAGAAGTAAAATCCCCATTTTTTTACGCAAACTCGGTTTGAACAAATTGGCCAACAGTGCTATTTTTGACTTTAAAAACTATTTTACCAAATGGCAACAATATCAAGGGCCATATTGTCCGGAACTGCCTAAGTTTATAGAAGCGCATCAAGATGATTACGATATATTTATCTTTTTTACCTATTTATACTATCCTACCAATAGCGGATTGCCCATTGTAGCCCAAAAAAGCTTGCTCATACCTACGGCTCATAACGAAAAGCCGTTTTTTTTCAACGGATTTAAGTATTTGTTTAAGCAAGCCAAGTTTATAATGTATAACAGCCACAGCGAAAAAAAATTGGTCGAAAAAACGTATCCGGTGGCCCAAAAAACTAAAAATGATATTGCCGGTGTAGGTATTGACCCACCCGTATTTACCATTGGAGACAGACCTGTCAAAGAAAAATATTTTGTCTATATTGGACGTATTGATCATGCTAAGAACATACCGGAATTGGTGCAAATGTTTAATCAATACAGCGAAAACAAAGATGTTAAATTGATACTTATCGGTAAAAATGACCATGTAAAAGATATTTCAGGCAAAAACATTATCGCAACCGGTTTTATATCCGAACAAGAAAAAAACAATTGGTTGTATCACAGCGAAGCTTTGATTATTCCGTCTAAATTTGAAAGTCTTTCTATGGTAACATTGGAAGCCATGAAAATGGGAATACCTGTTATTGCCAATAAAAATGCAGAAGTATTAAATGATCATATTATACAAAGTCAAGCAGGACTGGCTTATGATACCTATGAAGATTTTGAAATGGCCTTGGACAATATATTGCAATTAACAGATAAACAAAGAGAAACAATGGAAATCAACGGTAAAAAATATGTTGAAAATTATTACCAATGGGATAAAATTATGAAAAAATTTGACAAAGCTTTCAAATATATAAAACAAACCAACCGGTAGCCGATATGAAAATAGGATATGATGCCAAACGGATTTTTCACAATACCACAGGATTAGGCAATTACAGCCGCGATTTGGTGCGTATTATGAGCGCTTATTATCCTGACAATGAGTATATTTTGTTTAATCCGAAACCTGCCAAAATACAAAGGTTGGAAATAAAAGATAATATGCAAGTTGTTGAACCGAAGGCATTTATTGACAAAAAATTACCTTTTGTTTGGCGTAGTAAGACCATTTTAAAAGATTTAATCAAAAACAATGTGGATATCTACCACGGATTAAGCGGCGAATTACCTTTTGGTATTGAAAAAACACCCTTAAAATCAGTAGTTACCATTCACGATTTGATTTTTTTGCATTTTCCTCATTTGTATAAGCCCATTGACCGTAAGATATATAATGCAAAATTTAAAAAAGCTTGTATTTCCGCCGATAAAATCGTTGCAATCAGTCAACAAACCAAAAAAGATATTATTAAAAATTATCATATTCCCGACCATAAAATAGAAGTTATTTACCAAGGTTGTCATCAAGTTTTTAAAACTTTGTATTTGGATAAAACCAAGAAAGATATTTTGCAAAAATATCACTTGCCCGAAAAATTTATTTTAAATGTTGGCACTATAGAAGAACGAAAAAATGCCTTTACTATAGTCAAAGCTATAAAAGATACTGATATTCCTCTGGTTATAGTTGGACGTAAAACGCTATATGCCAATCAAATAGAAAAGTATGTTAAAGCAAATAATATGGCAGGTCAGGTATTTTTCTTAGAAGGATTAAGCCTTAAAGAATTGGCTGTTTTATACCAATCGGCCAAAATGTTTGTATATCCGAGTATTTATGAAGGTTTTGGCATACCGATAATAGAAGCGCTTTATAGCAAAATACCGGTCATTACTAACAGCAAAGGCGTTTTTAGCGAAGCTGCCGGCCCCCACTCTTTTTATTTGGACAATGTATTGGATGTGGAAGAAATGAAAGAAAAAATAAAATATTTATGGCAAAACGACGTTAAAGAACAAGTGGAAAAAAGTCATCGTTTTGTTCAAAAATTTAATGATAATGAGATAGCCGCTCAATGGATGAATTTATATAGAACGATTTAAAAAATTAAGTATATTTGAAGCTTAAAATTATTTGATTTGAAAGAAAAACCAAAGATTATAGTTGATGTCGAACGAATGAAATATCCTTATACCGGACTTTATTTTTATTGTAAAAACTTGGCAATCAATTTAGAAAGATATCACTCAGACAAATTTGATTTTTATTTTTTTACCTATCCCAAAGTTAAATTTCCTTTTTTTCTCAAAAGAATAAACCGTTCTTTTATTGACAAATTCTATTTAACCAAACCAAAAAAATTCCAATTGTGGCATGCCACTTGGCAAGATACCAAATATGTGCCTAAAAACAAGATGAAGTTTGTTTATACCATACACGATTTGAATTTTTTATACACCGACAAACCCCAAGCCAAAAAGAAACGTTTGCTAGAGGCGGTTCAGAAAAAAATAAACTTGGCCGATGCCATTATCGTTATTTCCAATTTTGTAAAAAAAGATATTGAAAAGAATTTAGATACTAAAAATAAAAAAATTGAAGTCATATACAATGGTGTAGATGTTAAAGCATATCCTAACTTTGACAATCCCAAATACCGGCCTAAAAAGAAATTTTTGTTTTCGGTAGGCACCGTATTGTATAAAAAACATTTTCATGTCTTGCCGCGGTTGTTACAAAACAATGATTTTGAATTGATAATCAGTGGAATACAATCGGACAAATCATATATTAAACAAATAAAAAAAGAAGCCGAAACTCTGGGTGTTGCCGACAGACTTATTTTGACAGGCCCTGTCACCGACCAAGAAAAATATTGGTATATGAACCGCTGCGAAGCTTTTGTATTTCCATCTATATCCGAAGGTTTTGGCTTACCTCCTGTTGAAGCCATGCGTCTTGGCAAACCGGTATTTTTATCGACTTATACCAGTTTGCCCGAAATAGGCGGAGACAAAGCATATTATTTTCAAAATTTTGAAGCCGGTCACATGCAAAAAGTATTGCAAGACGGCCTTAAGGATTATTATGAAAACAATAGAAAACAGGAAATTATCAATTGGTCTTTAAAATTTACTTGGGAACAAGCTGCTAAAGAATATGTTGCCGTTTATCAAAAAACACTTGGTTTGCCGGTCAATTCGGGAAATGACGGCAAAACCAAGAAAAAAGTCACCGCTATCATACCTACTTTAAATGAAGAAAAAAATATAGCCGAAGCCATATCACAGGTGCAATGGGCGGACGAAATATTAGTGATTGATTCCTTTAGTCAAGATAACACCGTTGCTATTGCTAAACAAATGGGAGCTTCGGTCATTCAAAGAAAATTTGACAATTACTCCAATCAGAAAAATTATGCCATTGAAAAAGCTTCAAACGACTGGATTTTTATACTTGATGCAGACGAAAGAATTTCGGATGACTTACGTCTCGAAATAGAAAATAAGCTATACGGTGATTCTGAAAATCAAGCTTTTTGGATGCCGCGCGTCAATTATTTTTTAGGCAAAAAAGTTAAATACAGCGGATGGCAACGCGACAAGGTTATACGTTTATTTAATAGAAAAAATGCTAATTATAATGGCAAATACGTTCATGAAGAAATAAAGACCGATGCCCAAACCGGTGTTTTTAAAAGTCCGCTACTGCATTATACCTGTAAAGATTATAATAAATATAAAAACAGGATAAAAAGATATGCTTTGTTAAAAGCGGAAGAAATGTATAGTCAAAACAAAAAAGCTAATCTATTTCATTTATATATCAAACCGGTTTATCGCTTTTTTAATCATTTTATCATTCAATTAGGCTTTTTAGATGGTAAAACGGGTTATCAAATTGCCAAATTAAGTAGTTACGTAATTAAACAAAGATATCTGTTTTTAAAAAAAATGCATAAACAAAGCAAACGATGAATATTATTGAAATTGTAAAATCAGGTGGTGTTATACTATATCCCACAGATACCATTTGGGGCATTGGCGGTGATGCTACTAATACAGCAGTCATTGATAAAATATTCAAATTAAAAGAACGCAAACCTGAAAAAAGTTTATTGATTTTAGTCGATTCATACCAAATGCTGCAAAATTATGTAGAAAACATCCCAATAGAAGTATGGGAAATATTGGAAAAGAGCATAGAGCCGACAACCATAATTTATCCCAATCCTAAAAATTTACCACAAAAACTTTTGGCTAAAGACGGTTCCATAGCTATCAGAGTGGTAAAAAAAGGTTTTGCCAAAGATTTAATAAAAGCCACCGGTAAACCTTTAATTTCTACCTCTGCCAATATCTCAGGAAAAAAAAGTCCGGCACATTTTGACGAAATAGACCCTATAATTTTGCAAAGGGTAGATTATGTCGTAAATTTGCATCGAAAATCAACTCCGGCCAAAGCCTCCAAAATAATAAAATGGACGGCACAAAACGGTGTTGAAATAATAAGAGATTAATGACAGAGAACAAACGATATCCGCAAGCTATAGAACAACCTATTTTTAAATTGATACAACAAGCCGGCGAAACATTAAATTTACCGGTTTATGTTATTGGCGGCTATGTTCGCGACTTTTTGTTGCACCGCCAACAGGCCAAAGATATTGATATTGTAGCCATAGGCAGTGGTATAGATTTGGCAAAGAAAACCGCCGAATTATTACCCGGCAAACATCAAATCAATATTTATAAAAATTACGGGACCGCCATGATAAAGTCTGACGATTTGATATTGGAATTTGTCGGTGCCCGCAAAGAATCTTATAATCGTAACAGCCGTAAGCCGGTGGTTGAGAACGGCACTATGGCAGACGACCAAAAAAGACGCGATTTTACCATTAATGCCTTGGCTATCAGTTTAAACAAACATGATTGGGGACAGTTAATTGATCCTTTTAACGGCTTGGAAGACCTTAAAATGAAAATCATTAAAACACCTCTTGACCCCGATATCACTTTTTCCGACGATCCTTTGCGTATGATGCGTGCCATACGTTTTGCATCACAATTACATTTCATGATACATCCCGACACTTTTGAAGCCATTAAACGCAATAAAAATCGCTTAAAAATACTCTCCAAAGAACGAATTATTGATGAGTTTAATAAAATTTTGTCGCATGACAAGCCTTCGGTTGGCTTAAAATTACTATTTGAAAGCGGCTTGCTCAACGAATTTTTTCCGGAGTTACAACAACTTCAAGGTGTAGACGAAAACGAAGGCAAATTACATAAAGATAATTTTTATCATACTTTGGAAGTCGTTGATAATATTGCAGCTAAAACAGACAATATTTGGTTGCGTTGGGCGGCATTGTTACATGATATAGGCAAACCGGCCACAAAACGCTATCACGATAAAAACGGCTGGTCGTTTCACGGGCATGAATATGTCGGTAGTAAAATGGTGCCTAAGATTTTTAAACGTCTCAAATTGCCCTTGGGGCAACCCATGCAATATGTGCAAAAATTAGTATTACTCAGTTCACGCCCTATTGCTCTGACCGAAGACCATGTAACCGATTCGGCTGTTCGTCGCTTGCTTTTTGAAGCCGGAGACGATATAGACGATTTGATGCAACTTTGCGAAGCGGACATTACTACAAAAAATAAACGGAAATTTGAAAAATACCGTGACAATCTGAAAGAAGTTCGTAAAAAACTGGTTGAAATAGAAGAACGAGATAAAATCCGTAATTTTCAACCACCTGTTACCGGACAGGAAATTATGCAATATTTTAATTTAAAACCATCCAAAGAAGTAGGTTTGATAAAAGAAGCCATAAAAGAAGCCATACTGGAAGGAAAAATACCCAACGAACACCAAAAAGCCTTTGAATATATGCAAAAAATTGGCACTGAAATAATAGAAAAAAAACACTAACTTTGTATTGTTAAACAGGTTGATTATGCTATATAAATTAAGAGTTTTTTTAGAAACGGACGGCGATGATGTTTATCGTGATATAGAAATACAAGAGGATGCCACTTTGGAGGATTTGCATAATGTTATTGTTCAAAGTTTTGACTTTGACGGCCTCGAAATGGCCTCTTTTTATCTAACGGACGATGAACTAAATCAAGGCATGGAAATTCCATTGTTTAATATGGATGAAACCAGTCGTGCCAACAATATGATGAGCAATACGTTAATTAAGGACGTATTGGGAGAACAAACTCCCAACCTGCTCTACGTTTATGATTTTCTTAAAATGTGGCGTTTTTTGGTCAGCCTTATGGAAACCGGAGAAGAAGCTCCCGGTATTGAATATCCACAAGTAGCTCATGCGCAAGGTATACGCCCGGAAGATCCGCCTGAAATAGACTTTAATAGCATTAATAACGAAGATGAGGATATATTTAAAGGAGATGATAATCCGTTCGGTGAATATTTTGGCTATGATGATGAGGAGTGGAATTGATTATGATTTTTACTATTTGATACTATTTTAATTTTTCGTATTTTTACTCAACTAATATAACAATTTTGAAATACGAAGAAGTTAAAACCCTTAGAAACAAGTTAACTACCCTCTTTTCAAATACGGATGTAAAAGATAGGGATAAACAGAAAAAAAAGCTGATTCATATTATTAATGGTATAACCGGTCTGCATAAGTTTATTACTATTTATGATTTTGAAAAGAAAAAATTCGTATTTCGCCATGGTGTTTTAAAAAATACAGGCTATAGTCATGAAGAATTTACCATTGAAGCCATAAATAATGCCAAAGGCACCTTACCTCACATTATTCACCCCGATGATATTGAACATAAATTAAGATACGATTTGGTAATGTATAAATTATTGGCCGAAGGTGTAAAGATTACTTCATTGGCTGATAGTTATGAGATTTCGCTTCGTATGATTCTTAAAAACGGTTCTGTCAGAAGTGTTAGAAGACAAACCTACATTTTTGAAACAAATGCAAACGGTACACCTGTAAGTCAATTAGATATTTGGGAAATATTAAAAGAAATTAATCCTTATGTCAAAATACAATTAAGTTATGCAGGGCATGGTGTCACCAAACGTTTTTATCAGATTAACAGGGCTTTGCTTGATTTTAATATTACCCCCAAACAAATTGAAATCATCAAATTAAGAAATGACAGATTAAACAATAAACAAATTGCCGAAAAATTAGGTATATCAGTTAAAACCGTTGAAAATCACATTAGAAATCTTAAATTAAAAATTCAAAGTTTTTATAAACACAACAATGTTGATGAAAGAATTGACGATATGAATGATATTATTCATTTTGTAAAGACTTACGGTATATTTTCTTTTACAGAACCATGTGATTAAGGGATAACACCTAATCATCTATTGATTTTTATCATTTTTTTACTGTTTTTTTGTTGAAATATACGTTTTTATACGTTTATATATTAATTATTAGCATACGTTTAGCCATAAATACAATTTGTGCTTTTTTTAATATCAATGTCTTTTCATAGGTTATATTTGGCAAAAAAATGAAAAACATGAAAAAAAATCTCACATTATTTATCCTGTTAATGACTAGTTTTAGTTTTGGACAAACCACCATTATTAAAAATAGTATGTCGCCGGGTGGAAATATTGTTTCGCAAGGTAATGTAACAATACTTTATGCCATAGGCGAAATTGCCGTGCAAGAAACTGACGCCGGGACTGTGCATTTATCAGAAGGATTTATTGGACCTGATATGGCAGAACTATTAGATATTGAAAATTATAACCAATTAGATGGAATTAAAGTCTATCCAAATCCGGTTCAAGATAACTTAAATATAAACTTTTCCGAATACAATAATTACGAAATACACCTTATTGATTTAAATGGTAAAGAATTATTAACCTTTAATATAGAAGATAAGATAGCCCCCCAACTAGACTTATCTTTATTAAAAACAGGTATATACATAATGTCAATAATTGACAGGACACATAAAAAAGCATTAATTCTCAAAATTAAAAAACTATAATATTATGAAAAAACAATTATTATTACTTGCACTTATTATAAGTATTACAACCGTAGCGCAAAGTGGCTTTACCAATTATAAAGCTGTAATAACCGACAGTGGAACGCCATTGTCCAACCATTCTGTAAATGTAAGATTTACCATTTTACGCGGTGGTATCCAAGTGTTTCAAGAAACTCAGACAGCTATTACTGATGAAAATGGTATTTTTAGCCTTAATATAGGAGAAGCAAACTCTATGGATTGGTTTACTATAGATTGGAAACAATTGGGATTTATCCTAAAAACCGAAGTGGACTCTGGCAGCGGTTTTGTTGATATGGGGACACAACCATTTCGTTTTGTACCTTATGCTCAACATGCCGTAACCGCATACTCGGCTGACGTTGCCTATGCTGTTGATTATGCCAATGTTACTAACATACCGGCAGACATTGCTGACGGTGACGATGATACTCACCTCACTGAAGCACAAGTGGATAGTTATGTGGCAAATAACGGATATGCAAACGAATTAAACGATTTAAGTGATGCTAAAACTGAACAATCTTCTTTATTTATAGGTGATCTGGCTGGTAGTCAAAATACCGGTAATAGTGTTTCTGTCGGAATCGGATATAATTCCTTAAAAAATAGTACTGCTTCATTTAATACGGCAATAGGTTCTTATACAATGGAAGATAATACAAATGGGAGTTCAAATACGGCAATAGGTGGTTATGCTTTAAATAAAAATACTGATGGAAACTACAATACAGTTTTGGGGTATAATGGTATGAAAAATAACACTTCCGCATCACAAAATACTGCCATTGGCAGTAAGACATTATATAATATAACTTCCGGATTGGATAATGTGGTTGTTGGACATAGCACAGCCAAAAACTTACAATCCGGTTCAGGAAATACCATAATTGGTGCAAAAGCCGGATACTATAATTATAACGGAAACTATAATGTTTTTATAGGTAACAAAGCGGGCTACAATGAAACAGGAAGTAATAAACTATATATTGATAATTCCAATACAAATACGCCTCTTATTTATGGCGATTTTTCCTCAAATATGCTTAAAATAAACGGTAGTTTAACAATCAATGACGGAACTCAAGGATATGGAAAAATCCTAATGTCGGATGCAAATGGTAAAGCATCATGGACTGATATCCCCAATCCGGTAGAAACAAAAGTATTAAATATTAAACCGGCTTCGTTTGTGCCGATAAATGATAGTAATTTAATACATAGAATAAATAAAAGTTATATATCTTCTTCAAATGGAACAGTATCACAATATATGTTTTTACCGATTAACTTACCAATAGGTGCCAAAATCATCAATGTTAAAGTTTATTATGTTGATAATTCTACCACTGCTAATTTAAAATGTCAAATAGAAAAGCTACAAGTTAATTCATCATATAATTTAGTTGTTGGTTCCGCCCTAACCTCATCTGGAGATAGCTCAAATGTACAAACTTTTGAATTTACCTCTAATCTAACTTTGTCAACTAGTTACACATATGCTTTATTAATTTACAATATTAATGCGGCTTGGGGTACAGATTCAATTCCTAAAATGTATATCAATGGTGTTAAAATCACCTATGAAGAGTAATAAATTTTATATATTAATCACATAAAGTTACTTAAAGGCGCATTTCTATGTGCCTTTTTTATTTAAATGTTTATCTTTACTATTAAAATACTAATTATGAGATATCTATTCTTTATTTTTCTCTCCGTTTTTTTTATTTATCAAAATCAAGCACAAATTGTTATAGGCAATACGGCTTTGGAAATCGACTTGCAACAGAATGCTACCGGTGTTGAATTGGAACATATATTTCACAATGGGAACGATATTTTAGAAACCAATTCTTATCTGTTTTTTTTATATATAACCGATATTTCTACAGCAATTGAAACCAGAATTAGTGCCACTACCGGTTGGAATAATATTACCATAAATAATAATGGAACTACTTGCACTATTGATTTTTCTCAGCCTCAAAATGCCAATTTGCCGGCCGGTTTGAACGTGCATTTCAGTTTACAGGTTATGGACGGCAAGTCTCAATGGGATTTGGCAGTCAACGGATTGGATAATAACAATACCCTTACGCGAGTAAATTTTCCCAAATTTAAATTGAAAACGCCCGGAAATGATACCTTTTTTATTCCCAAATTTTCAGGTAAAGAAGTGCCCAATCCGCAAGTAGAAAATATAGATTATGATTTAACATATCCACGAGGCAGATTGGGCGCTTCTATGCCCTTCTCCGCTTATTACAACAGCAATTATGGAGTTTATTTGGCATTTCATGACCCGGATGCTTCCCTAAAAAATTTGGTTATAGCCTCCGAAAATAATTATGTCAAATACTATGGCAAACACAATATCCCCGACAAAACGGTAGCAGGTAATAATTGGGAATTACCGGGTGTATTCGAATTGGATTTATACGAAGGAAACTGGTACGAAGCAAGTATGATTTACAAAAATTGGGCGGAGACAAATGCCAATTATTTTCCACAAAATAATACTAATAGATTACTTAGACAAAAAACCATTGGCAATATAGCAGTTTGGGGAGCCGCCTATCCGGCAGTTTCAATTCCCGTATCACAAACCGAAAGTGATATCTATGATTTTATTAACCTTTTTCCACCCGAATTATCAGTTGGTATTCATTGGTACAAATGGTATCCCAATTACCATGACGAAGATTATCCGGCTTACTTTCCCGAACGAACCGGATTGCTTGATGCAATTAATCGCATCCAACAAGGCAATGATGTTGTAATGCCTTATATTAACGGTATGATGTATGATACCGGATTGCCAAATTTTCCTACCGACGGTGCACCTTATGCCACCAAACGCAGCGACGGTAGTTTGTATACGCTTGACTTTTCCGATGCTGCAGAAAACAGACCGCCCAACACTTTTGCCATTATGTGTCCCTCACAAACGCATTGGCAAGATACTATTGTCAATATCAATGCCGAAATAGCCAACCGCCTCCAATGCAAAGGTATCTACAACGATATGATTGGTTGGGCTGGCGCAACGGAATGTATGGACGCTTCTCATGGTCATCCGCTTGCAACCGGACACTGGTGGCATGATGGCTATCAAACTATGTATAACCGGGTTCATACGGAGATTCCCAACGACCGGTTTATTACGGTTGAGGGCGCAACAGATAATCTAACCAATATAGTAGACGGTTTTTTGGTAGGCGAATGGCGCGACCAAGGATTAGTGCCTGCATTTCAAACGATATACGGCGGAAAAAATCAATTTTTTGGTGTGAGTTATGGTGGAAGCACCTATAACAATCCTTCGTTTTATGCCAAATTTTCAAGTTTTTTTGTCAACAATATCCAACCCGGACGTATGTTTCTATGGTTTGCTCATGATCAAAATGCAACTACTGCCCGCCCCTATATAGTTGATTTGGCTGTCATGCGTCACAAACTTAAAAATTTTATGTCCTTTGGCACACTTTTAAAACCTTTTGCGGTAAATGGTAATATTCCGAATATTACTTCCGACTGGGGTGGTTCGGCCGGAAGCGTTACCGTTTCAGCTTTGCAAAAAAACGTATATAGAAACAAAACGGGTGATAGTATTGCCTTTGTATTTAGCAATGCTTCTATGACCAATGCACTGGATTTTGATTTTGACATAATCGGTACAAATTATGGATTTGACGGTACCCTTGATGTGCAACTGATTACCCAAACCAATAATGGTGCAGCACAAAATCATCCTAACATATATACACAAAACGTTCATATTGCACCTATGACAAGTATTGCTTATTTGGTAAGCGATCACGATGCTGCAAAAATTAAAGAATTTAGTAAATCAAATATTCGTATATATCCTAATCCTACTACTGGTATAGTTAATATCAATAGTAAACGCAATCGTATTAAAAGTGTATCAATAACCAATATTTCAAAACAAATGGTTTACAAAAAAACAGTCAACGGTTTTGATATTACAATTGACATTTCAAACCTACCAAAAGGGATTTATTTTGTAAATGTAATAACCAAAAATGGTAATTTTGTAGAGAAAGTGATAAAAGAATAAATATACAATTGTAAACTACAAATGTAAACTTGTCAATGGAGAAAAAGGATAAGAGATTTTTAGAGAAAATTCGCACCAAAGTCAGCAAAGCCATTACTGATTATCAGTTGATACAAGCCGGAGACACTTTGGTTATAGGTGTTTCAGGGGGCAAAGATTCCATGGCTTTATTAGATATATTATCCAACCGGAAACTATCCAGTCCGGTTCATTATGATATAGTCGCCGCGCATATTCAACTTACCGATGTGCCATATCATACGGATGCCGGGTATTTAGAAAGTTTTTGTAAAAGGCGAAACATCCAATTTGTTTTGTTAAAAGATGAGACGCCGATTATTAAAGACGGAAAGCAACCTTGTTTTTATTGCGCGTGGAACCGGCGTAGATTACTTTTTGAGTTTGCTGCACAAAATAATTATCAAAAAGTAGCTTTGGGACACCACAAAGATGACTTGGTGGAAACGCTTTTTATGAATATGATTCAACATGGAGAACTCAGTGCTTTTCCGGTTAAATTGAGTATGTTTGACGGACAATTTGATATTATTCGCCCGTTAATCTATACTACCAACAACGAACTGCAACGGTATATAGACTTAATTGGCTATAAACCTTTGCCTTATGATTGTAGTTATGCCAAAACCAACCGGAGAGAAAGTATTAAAAAAATCATCAAATCCTTTTATCAAATTCACCCGAACGCCACCGATAATATTTTTAAATCCATACAGAATATTGACAAAAAATATTTACCGTAGTTTACATTTGTAAATACGTCTGTAAATTAGCAATAAATATGTATTTGATAATAAACTGTAACATATTTTTTATTTGTTTTGGGATAAAGTTATCGGAAAAATTTTAAGTGAAATGTTTTACGGGTAGCAATTTTTTTTGGGGGAGGAAATTTTGTTTTTTGGATCGGTAATAAATTTTTTGTTGGTTTGCATCGGTTTTTCTTACGCAGATGGGTGGATAACGCGGATTTTCGCGTTATTTTATTTTTAGAAACGCAAAAAATATCTGCGTAAATCTGTGAAATCTGATAATAAATTCGCTCCTAAAAAATATCTGTTCTAAAACTAAAACTACATATATTTATTTATGTAACTTTCGACGTTTGCGTTCGGCGGAAAGCAATTCCAGTTCCCGGCTGGTTTGTCCGGCTACAGAGGTATTTTCTTCTGCCCGTCTGATTAGGTATGGCATAACATCTTTTACAGGTCCGAAAGGTATATATTTACTGGTGTTATAGCCTTCTTTGGCCAAATTAAAAGTGATATGGTCACTCATGCCTAATAATTGTCCGAACCAAACCCGTTTATCATCTTTTTTTAAGCCGTGTTGTTGCATCAATTCGGTTAAATACCATGCGCTGTTTTCGTTGTGGGTGCCTGAATAAATGGTCATATCGTTGATGTTTTCTATCATGTAAGCTTGTGTGGCATCATAGTTTTCATCCGTAGCTTTTTTATCGACGCAAATAGGGTCCTCATATCCCAATTCTTGCGCCCGTGCCCGTTCTTTTTCCATATAGGCTCCACGCACCAGTTTCATGCCAATTTTGTAACCTTTTTCTTTAGCGCGCTTATGCAGTTCTTTTAAATAGGGTAAACGGTCTTTTCTATATAATTGTAAGGTGTTAAATACAATGGGTTTTTCGGTATTGTATTTTTCCATCATTTGTTCCACTAAATCATCTGCTGCTTTTTGCATCCATGTTTCTTCGGCATCTATCATCAATGGCACATCTGCTTCCTTGGCCGCTTTAGAGAGTTGGTCATAACGGGCTATAACCCTGTTCCATTCCGCTTGTTCTGCTTCATTCAGTGTTTTTCCGGCACTTACCTTTTCATATATTTCAAAACGCCCCATGCCGGTTGGTTTAAACACGGCAAAAGGTATTTCCGGACGATTTTTGGCAAAGGCAATCAGTTCCAAATTCTTTTGTAAAGTAGCATCAAAAGTTTCATCATTTTCAGCACCCTCAACCGAATAATCTAATATGGAATAAACGCCTTTACTGTATAATTTGTCTACTAAAGGCAAAGTGTTTTTTTCGGTGACGCCGCCACAAAAATGATCAAAAACAGTAGTTTTAATCAAGCCTTCAACCGGAAAATGATGCTTTAAGGCAAATTTAGTCACACCGGTGCCCAGTTTTACCAAAGATTCATTCTTAATCATTTTAAAAAGCCAATATGCTTTTTCCAGTTCAGCATCAGACTTAACCGCAAATGCCACTTCCGTATTGTTAAAGATGTTTTTATCCATTATTCCAGATTTTTTCCAAAAATAATAAGTTTCATTGAGAATAATATGACAAATATTAGTATTTTTAGGCAAAATTCTTTAGTATGATTTACCATTATAATGAGGGGGGACATGATGCGCTTAATAAAATAATTAAAAGTCATAAGCCTTCTAAAATTTTTGTTTTAACCGATCAGAATACCCAAAAGTATTGCCTTCCTTTTTTTTCTAAGCACGTTAATTTTGAGTTTACAAATGTAAATATTAAAGCTGGTGATAATTTTAAAAATATTCAAGGCGTAACCGCCATTTGGGAGCAGTTGATGTCAGCCGGTGCCGACCGCAAATCATTAATGATAAATCTTGGTGGTGGTGTGGTGACGGATATAGGTGGGTTTGCAGCTGCTACATTTAAAAGAGGTATTGAATTTATTCATGTGCCCACCAGTTTGCTCGGGATGGTAGATGCTGCTATTGGAGGGAAAAACGGTATTAACTTTAAAGGGGTTAAAAATCAAATTGGCACCATTATACAACCGGAAATGATTTGGATAAATACGTTTTTTTTAGATAGTCTTCCAAAAGATGAATTTGATTCGGGGTACGCAGAAATGCTCAAACACGGTTTGATAGCCGATGGTGGATATTGGCACAAATTAAAAAAATTTTATTTTTCACAAGATAAAGTTGATCTCAAAAAACTTGTTAAAACTTCTGTTGAAATCAAACACAACATTATTAGTAAAGACCCTTTTGAAAAAAATATCCGGAAACTTCTGAATTTCGGTCATACAATGGGGCATGGTATTGAAAGTCATCTAAATTACCGGAAAAATATTAAAATTTCACATGGTAAAGCAGTTGCAATCGGTATGATATTAGAGGCTTACTTATCATATAAAGTAAATGGTTTGGACTTTCATTCACTTATAGATATTAAAGAAACTATTAATAATATATATGCCCCTGTCAATTTTGACGGTGAGGATGTTAAGGCTATTTTGGATTTGATAAAATATGATAAAAAAAATGAAAACGGCAAGGTTTTATTTGTTTTACTTAATAGCATAGGCAGGGCGTCTTATAATTTGGAAGTGCCTGATGCGGTGATTAAAGAAGCCTTTCAGTTTTATAAAAAATAAAGCCGGATGTAACACCGGCTTTATTATAAATTTATTTTAAAGAAATGTTTATACCAATTCTTTAAAGATTGTATGCATCAAACGCTTTTTGTCGTTGATACTTTCTTCTAAAGAAATCATGGTTTCTGTTCTGATAATACCTTCAATATCATCAATTTTGAAAATGATTTCTTTGGCATGTTGCGTATTTTTAGCTCTAATTTTACAGAAAATATTAAATTTTCCGGTTGTAATATGAGCTACAGATACATATGGTATCTCTTCCAATCTGTTTAAAACAAATCTGGTTTGAGAGGTTTTGGATAAATAGATACCTACATATGCAATAAATGAATAGCCCAGTTTATCATAATCCAAGATCAATGTAGATCCTTTTATGATACCTGATTCTTCCATTTTGCGTACTCTTACGTGTACGGTACCTGCTGAAATCAATAATTTTTTTGCTATTTCGGTAAAAGGTGTCCTTGCATTGTCAATCAGCATATCTAAGATCTGCAAATCGACATCATCTAAATGTATTTTTCCCATTTTATTATATTATTTATATTTCGTGCAAATATACGACATCTTATCAATATTTTATAATTTTTTTGAGAATTTTTATTTTATATGCAATCAAAAGTCAGTTATCAACAAATTCAGTTCGAATTTAAACATGAAAAATATATAATTTGCTTATTCAACATTCAATGAAATCTTGTATATAATGTATATATTAAAAATATGTATTGATTGTGATTCTAAAAAAGAGTCTGATATATTAATATAAATAGCGACTAATTATTAAGTTTACAAATATATTTCCGGTTTTGTTCTATTATTAAATAAATTCATGCGAAGTAAAACGGTATTATAATTTTCTCTTATAATTTACTTACAGCTATTTAATAATCAAATAATTATTGTGTTTTGTTAAAGTTTATTTTTAAGTTATTTTTAGTTATTTTATGTGTAAAATCATAAATAAACAATCTATAAATATATGGGGTTATATTTTATATTTGTATATTTGAAAAAAAATATAATTACAATTGTAATATGAATCCTATTGCACATAGATTAACCAAAATTTTGGAACACTATCAAATGACAGCTGCTGAATTTGCAGATAAGTTGGGTATTCAAAAAAGTAGTATTTCGCATTTATTATCCGGTCGTAATAAACCTTCTTTTAGTTTTTTAGAAAAGATGGCACATACTTTTCCTGAAATTAACTTAACTTGGTTTATTACCGGAGACGGCGATATTTTTAATCGCTCCAATATAAAACCGGAATATTCAAATCTCAGACAAGAAAAAAATGATCTTAATAATAGTTCTCTAAAGCAGAACGCTGTACCTTCTACTCCAACCCACAAAAAACTTACAAACGACTTATCTACGATTGCAAGTTCTCCCGAACAAATTATTTTTATTTTTGGTAATGATACTTTTAAGATTCTTAATAAATCTTAAGACATAATGGTGGCTACTATTTTTCTGGAACCGGCGTTGTTTCTAAATTCACATAAAAAAATTCCTTGCCAGCGTCCTAAATTTAACCGTCCGTTGGTAATAGGAATAGTTAGGTCGGTTCCTATCATGGCAGCTTTAATATGAGCAGGCATATCGTCACTGCCTTCTATAGTATGGCGGTAATAAGGCATGTCTTCTTTTACAATATCATTAAAAGCAGATTCCAAATCCATGCGAACCGTAGGATCAAAATTTTCGTTAATCATAATACTGGCTGACGTATGTTGTATAAATAAATGTAACAAACCGGTTGGCGGCAATTGTTCTCCTATTTCTTTGACAATTATATCGGTAATCAAGTGATAGCCTCGACTATATGCGGGTAGGACAATCAATTTTTGAGTCATAATTTTTGGTTTATTTATGGGTGTATGATTATCAGGCTTATTTAATTATTAATTCTTTTATAACCAAATAATGTATTTTTTTTGATTTGCTCTGCGGTTTCTTCCGGCACCAATTTTTCCCATCCTGCAATTCCTTTTTGTATTTTTTCAATTAATTCCCTATTGTAGGTCTTTAATAGTTTTTCGTCATAATCGGTAATATCAACAAAGCGGTCTTCATTTTTAAAATATTCAAACAAGTCTTGCATTTTATCACTCAATTGCACGTTACGACTACAAACTGCAGCATTTTTACCTCGTTCTTTATAAGGGTAAATATATAATTTTAATTTTTTATTAAATAATTTACCCATAGCTTCCAATATACCGCCGCTTAGGTGTTTGTAATATGACTCGTCAAATAATTTTATTAAATGATTGGTGCCTATAATCAGTCCCATTCGTTCTTTGGTAAAGCGTGAAAAATACTCGGCCAAGCGATAGTATTCTCTAAAATTGGTTACCATAACCATCTGATTTAAAGAGCTTAATAAGTTAACACGATCTAAAAAGTCTTTTTCATTGATATCATTAGCACCATTAGACAAATTATCCAAAGTCATTTCTAAAATCAAATCGGTTTTATCCGGATTTACGTCTTTTTCTTCTTTAAATTTGGCCAAACCTTTTTCCAGCATATCAAGAGCCAATTTGGTTACCGGACGAAAACTTCCGCGCAATGCCAAAATATTTTTTTTATATAATTCGTCGGCCGGTAATAAATTGTAACCGTCAGGGCCAAACATTACGGCATCTGTAAATCCGTTTTTGACCAATAACAAACTCATTAATCTATTGTCAACAAAAGCAAAACGGGGACCGGAAAAATTGATCATATCAATTTCTATCTTATCTTTATCAATATAATCATATAATGAGGCTAATAATTCTTTCGGATTATCATTGTAATAAAATGCACCGTAAATAAGGTTTACACCCATTTTTCCCAGCGTTTCTTGTTGATGTTTGGCATCATTTTCATGAAAGCGCACATGTAAAACTATTTCATTATAATCTTCATAGGGTCCCAGTTGAAAACGTATTCCTAACCAACCGTGTCCTTTAAATTTTTTAGCAAAGTCAATAGTTGCCACCGTATTGGCGTAGCTAAAATAAAAGCGGTCGGGAAACTTATTACGATCAATACGTTCTTCCAGGAGACTGGTTTCGTGTATCAGCATTTTTTTAAGCCGTTGTTTGGTCACGTAGCGACCATCATTTTCACGACCGTAAATAGCATCGCTAAACTCTTTGGAATATGCTGACATGGCTTTGGCAATGGTGCCGGAGGAGGCTCCGGCTCTAAAAAAATTACGCGCGGTCTCTTGTCCGGCGCCAATCTCGGCAAATGAACCGTATATATTCGGGTTCAAATTAATTTTTAAAGCCTTTTGCATAGGTGTCGGAGCCGATTTTAATTCGATGTCTCCTTTTAAGCTTACAGCCATATTTTGTTATATTTTCGCCAAAAATAAGAAAATCTAATTAATAAATACTTGCTTTAATATAGATAATTTTCGTTAAATAAATCTTAAATAGAATTAATTCGGGAAACTTTTTGTTTTAGTTAAAAGTAATATTACTTGGAGTATTTTTATGAGTATATGAATAATAATGTATTGAGAACTAAGTATAACTTATAAAAAACTGCCTGAAATAATAGAAAATCCAGGCAGTTTATATTGTAAAATAAATTTATATATCAATTCATCCCTTTTAATTCTTGCACCACTTTGGTTAAAGCCGATTTGGCATCGCCAAACAACATAGAGGTTTTCGGATTATAAAACAGTTCATTTTCAATTCCGGCATATCCGGGTTTCATACTCCGTTTGTTTACAATGATATTTTTGGCATTTTCAACATCAAGGATAGGCATGCCGTAGATAGGACTATTGGGGTCGTTATGAGCTGCCGGATTGACGACATCATTGGCTCCCACAACCAATACTACATCGGTATTGGGAAATTCATTATTAATATCGTCCATATCAACAAGTTTGTCATAATCGACATTGGCTTCTGCCAGCAATACATTCATATGTCCGGGCATACGACCGGCAACGGGATGTATGGCGTATTTGACATCAATACCTTTCTTTTCCAAAAGCTCTTCCAGTTCATGCAATACGTGTTGGGCTTGTGCAACGGCCAATCCGTAACCGGGAACGATAATAACTTTATTGGCATAATTTAATAAGATGGCTGCATCACTCGGTCCGGCTTCTTTAACATTCCCTTGAACCTTGCTACCGGTATCGTCCGCTGCTTGACTACCTTCGCCAAAAGCACCAAAAATAACTGCCGATAAAGACCTATTCATCGCTTTTGTCATTGCTAAAGTTAAAATGGTTCCGGCAGATCCCACCAAAATTCCTCCGGTAAGCATGGCCATATTGTCATATAAAAATCCACCAAAAGCAGCAGCCAATCCGGTAAATGAGTTCAACAATGAAATGACTACCGGCATATCGGCACCACCAATTGGCAATACAAATAAGACACCATAAATAAGTGCCAAGGTAAATAATATATAAATGTAAACCGGATTATTCACCCCCGAAATAATAATATAAGCACCAAAACCGACCAAAATGATTGCCAGTAACGTATTGATAATATTATATTTTGGCAGTCTGACAGGCTTGCGCAATTTGCCACTGAGTTTACCCCAAGCAATCATACTACCGGAAAAAGAAATGCTACCGATAACCAGTCCGGCTACAATCATAAACATTTTTGAAGCGTGTCCCACATTATGCGAAAATTCCATTAAACCGATAAGCCCGGCCGTTGCGCCTCCCATTCCGTTAAAAAATGAAACCAGCTCCGGCATTTTGGTCATTTCTACTTTTTTGGCAATCCCCCAACCTAAGACGGTGCCAATTAAAATGGCGGTAAATATCATTCCGTAAACAAATCCGGGAACATCGATATGTGCTATACGCGGATAAATAAAAATAGTGCCTAAAATAGCTAAGGTCATACCAAAAGCGGCATATAAGTTTCCTTTTCGAGCCGTTTTTGGGCTTCCCAGCATTTTTAGTCCGACAATAAACCCGACTGATGCCAATAAATACAATAAATCTAAAATTGCTTTTTCCATCATCTTTTGGTTTTAAACATGTCTAACATTCTGTCTGTAACTACAAATCCGCCGACTACATTGAGCGTTCCGAGTATAACGGCTATAAAACCTACGGCCAGTCCGAATATGTTTTCGGGATTCATGTGTAGCATTACCAAAATAGCGCCGATTATAACAACGCCATGGATAGCATTTGCCCCTGACATTAAAGGCGTGTGTAAGACTGCAGGTACATGACTAATAAGCTCAATACCTACAAAAATCATTAAGATGACGATATATATCATCTGAATGTTTTGGTGGATAAATTCTAATAGTTCATTCATATGATTTATTTATGTGACTTATATTACTAAAAATATAAAGTTACAAAAAAAACATTTAAAAAAACAAATATTTTCTACCAAGGTTGATGAAAACAAAAGTTAACTTGGTAAAATTGTATAAGGCCGGAGGATTGGTAAGGGAAGGATTTCGTGTATATGAAGCAGCAGAATTTTATAGTTATAGAAAGAAGTGCTTCGTATATTTTGTATTTGTTTTCGTAAGTTTTGCTATCCTTCCATTTTTTTGATTTTTCAATATACTTCTCTGTATTTTAACTTCAATTAGCAAGCCTTCTTTTTTTAAAATTTTTATCTTATTCTTTAAATTCAAGTTGCTTCAAAAATAATACTTTAATTACACAAACACTTTAAACTATCTATCGTTGGTTTCTTATACTTCGCATTGAGTTAATTTGAAATTAAGTTGAAATTGCAATCAACCATAATCCTGTTAATATAAATAAAAATGAACTAAATAACAGTAATGCATTTTTTTTCTTACTTAATGGTATTTCTATTTTCTATATTTATCTTAAAATTTTAAAACTTTTCATAATCTTCTCTCCTACTTGAATGAAATTATCAAATTCATTTATTTCTGTTGTAAATGTTAATACAAATGCTTTACTATCAATAACCCAATAACATTGAATAAATTTCAAATCGAAAACACCTAGTTTTCCCGTATAAATTATTTTTTGATGTTCAAACTCTTTTTCAGAAATTCTCCTAGATTCAATTATTTTTCCATTTGTAACCAAGGTTCTAATTTGATTTTCCGAAATTTCAACATATTCGTCAAGTGTAATGTTTGAACCAGTTAAATCTTGAATTATTAAATTTATATTTTCTCTAAATTTATCAGATGGATTTGAAAGTTGACTAAATAGAATAAACTTAGTTCCCATCTGACCAGATTTGTTTAATTCCCAATTATCAGGATATTCAATTTTAAAATTATTTTCTGAAATCGTTTTCCATTTAGTTTGTCCAAATATAAATACTGAATTAATTGTAAGTATTAAAAATATTAGTATTTTGTTCATTTTGGTTTATGTTTTTTATGCAAGGTAACGGTTTAGTGTATGAAGCAGTAGCGTGATAAAATTCACTGTCTAAACAATTTGTACCAAATATACATTAAAAAGTTCACTTTTACATACAGATACATAAAAAACATTTGTGCTGTCATTGCGAGGCGCGAAGCAACGAAGCAATCTCTATAAATACAACACAGGCGTTCAATAAGGGAAAGTTCAGTGCTAAATTGTTTGAGATTGCTTCTTCCTCGTTCCTCGTCATCGCAATGACATTATTGAAATTATGCATTTTAAGACAGTCTTGTTAAGCAGGTTTTATATAGGAAAGATAGCAAAATTCTTTGAATTTTGCGGGCAATTGCACAACTGTCTTAAAATTAACCACTTAACCGCTATGAGTTATATGCTTTGTTGCCGGCTTTTTATTATTTATTTTTATTTTATTCATTATTTATCGATGGTGGAGGCGGTGGTGGAGGCGGTGGTGGATATGTTTTATATTGAAAATATTTAAATTGGAAGTCATCAACAATAGTCGTGTCTTTTTTCAATTCAACATTTTTATATAATTCCATTAATCTATGGAAAAGTATTCTTAATTCAATTGGTTCTTCATTAAAACCATAAGCACTACTTTCATAGGTTCCATTTTTTGTTTTAATTATAACACCGCAAGTTTGATCGTCAGTCCAATTTGCAGAATACATTTTTTTTAAACTATCAAGTTTAATATTATTTATTTCAGATTTTATCGTTTTCAGTTCTTTTTTTGATAAAACACCTGAATATAATCCTTCTTTTTTTGTAAACATTTGTCCATTAAACAGAATATTTCCAATACTATCAATTTCTAAATACATAGACGGACAAGTCCCGAAGCAACCTGTACTGTAAAATCCAATTCTAATAATATTCCAATCACGATATTTATTGATTTTTGAAAGTTTAATTAATTCAAAATTTTGTTCTTTTTCGTGTCTAAATAATTCTTTTGTTTGGCTTGACAATGGTTTAAGAAATAATGTTTTGTTTGAAATACTGTCAATTAAAAAGTCATATACAATTTTTCCTCCGTCTATATTATTTCGTCTTTCACGAATTCTTTCTTTTATCTTTAACGTATCTCCTGCAATCCAATATTTTGAAAATTCTCCCCAAGGATATAAGTATGAGCAAGTGCTATCTTGAAAAGTGAAAATGTATGCAGTTTTTTTCCAATTTCCATTAAAGTATTCAGTTTTCCAATTTCCTTTGATTTTTTGATTTATTGAAATAGGTTTATTTATTTGACTTTGTGAACAGCCAAATAGACTTAATATTAGTATCAATATACCAATTCTATTTTTCATCTTTCTAATTACACAATTGTCTTAGAATTAAGCACTTAACCGCTATGAGTTATATGTATTGTTGTGCATTAGTTATTTCTTATTATTATCTATCAAATATACAGTTCCTTTTCCTAAAGCATCAAGCTTTTGAGTTAACTCATTCAGTTTATCAAGAAAAAACAGTGTTCATTTAGATATATTTTCATTTTCTTTGCTCTTGTTTTTTGTCTACAACCCTCATCTATCACAAATAAACAAATCAATTAGCCATATCACTGATAAATTTGATTCGGAACAGGCGCAAGTCTTCGTCTTCGTATTCGCCGTCAAATTCTTCCATTGCCAAGCTTATTTTATCAGATTCGGCTTCCATAAAGTAGTCGTGTAGTTCTTCGAGTTGGTCTTCATCAAAAATTTCGTCTAAATAATAGTCGATATTGAGTTTGGTGCCCATATAAACAATTTGTTCCATTTCTTTGAGCAGTTCATCCATAGTCAAGCCTTTGGCGGCAGCTATATCATCCAAAGGAATTTTACGGTCGGTGTTTTTGATAATAAATATTTTTAAAGCCGAGCGGTTGGCAGTTGATTTAACCACAAAATCTTCAGGACGAACAATATCGTTTTCTTCAACATATTTGGCAATCAACTCTACAAAAGGTTTGCCGTATTTACGGGCTTTCCCCTCTCCTACACCATAAACATTGGAAAGTTCTTCAATACTTACAGGATATTTCAGCGCCATATCTTCCAGTGAAGGCTCTTGAAATATTACATAAGGCGGCACACCTTTTTGTTTGGAAACATCTTTGCGCAAGCCTTTTAACATTTTCAAAAGCTTTTCATCGGCTCCGGCCGGTTTTGCGGGGCCGGTATTTGAGCTGGCCATTTCATCATAACGGTGGTCTTCGGTCATCATAAACGAAGTAGGTTGCGCTAAAAAATCGCGACCTTTTTCCGTGAGTTGCAAGACCCCGTAATTTTCAATTTGTTTTTTAAGATAGCCGGCGACAAGTAATTGTCTGATTAAAGCCATCCAATAGGCTTCGTCTTTATCTTTTCCTATACCGAAGTAACTCTGTGTGTGTGTGTTATGCGATTTTATTAAAGCGTTTTCTTTACCAATTAAAGTGTTTATAATTTCTTTTGACTTATAAATTTCTTTGGTTTGATCAACTACTTTTAGCACTTTTTCGGCCTCATCTTTAGCTTCAATTTTCTTTTTGGGATTGCGCACATTATCATCCATATCTCCGCCTTCTCCGGTAGCCGGATCAAATTCCTCGCCAAAATAGTGTAATAAAAATTGTCTTCTGGAAATAGAGGTTTCGGCATAAGCAATCACTTCGTTTAACAAAGCGGTTGCAATTTCTTTTTCGGCTACGGTTTTATTTTGGGTGATAAATTTTTCAAGCTTTTCTATATCTTTATAACTGTAAAATGCCAAACAATGCCCTTCACCACCGTCACGGCCGGCTCTACCTGTTTCTTGGTAGTAACTTTCCAAACTTTTGGGCATATCATAATGCACAACAAAACGCACGTCAGGCTTGTCAATACCCATACCAAAGGCAATGGTAGCCACTACGACATCTGCATCGTTCATCAAAAACATATCTTGATGTTTTGAACGGGTTTTGCTGTCCAGTCCCGCATGATACGGAATGGCCTTAATGCCGTTAACTTGCAAAGTTTGCACCAGCTGTTCTACGGATTTACGACTTAAAGTATAAATGATACCCGATTGACCTTCGCGCTGTTTGATAAACTTAATCAACTCTTTATCAACATCTTTGGTTTTCGGTCTTACTTCGTAATATAAATTGGGCCGGTTAAACGATGCTTTAAAGACATTGGCGTCTTGTATGTGCAAATTTTTTAAAATATCTTCTTGCACTTTTTTAGTGGCCGTGGCTGTCAGGGCAATAATGGGTAAGTCCGGATCAATCTCATTGATTATTTTACGCAGATTGCCATATTCGGGTCTGAAATCATGTCCCCACTCCGAGATACAATGGGCTTCATCAATCGCTATAAACGAGAGTTTAACAGAGCGTAAAAATTCAACATTTTCTTCTTTTTTTAAAGATTCGGGGGCTACATATAACAATTTGGTGATACCGTTTTGTATGTCTTCTTTTACTTGCCGGATTTCACTTTTGTTTAAAGTGGAGTTTAATAAATGAACAATACCCGGATTTTCGGAAATACCCCGCAATGCATCAACCTGATTTTTCATAAGTGCTATCAAAGGTGATACTACGATGGCGGTGCCTTCTTTTAGCAAAGCAGGTAGCTGGTAGGTCAGAGACTTACCTCCGCCGGTAGGCATCACAGCAAAAGTATGATGATCATCCATGATACTTTCTGTTACTTGTTCTTGCAGGCCTTTAAACTGGTCAAAGCCGAAATATTTTTTTAGGGCCGTTCTTAATTCTTTAGATTGTGCTTCTGTCATATATCGTTCAAAATTGTATATACTAAATTACAAAAATAAAGATATGAAAAAGTTTTTTTCAAAAATTTAATCTTAAATTTGCATTTAAAGCTATATTTGATAGTTGTTTGTTTATTCAAATATAAGTTATTTTTTTTAAACTTTAATAAAAATATATTGAATTCATTGAAAAATAAGGATCAAATCATCAATTCTGCCCGGCAAACGCTTCAAATAGAAATAGAAGCATTGCAACAATTACACCAAAGCATAGACGGTGGTTTTGCTGCTGTGGTTGAACTTATTGCAACGTCTAAAGGCCGTTTGATAGTAACAGGTATCGGAAAAAGTGCCAATGTAGCCACCAAAATTGTAGCAACCCTCAACTCTACCGGAACACCGGCTGTTTTTATGCATGCCAGTGATGCCATTCATGGCGATTTGGGTATCATTCAAAAAGATGATATGGTATTGATGTTGTCTAAAAGCGGTGATACGCCCGAAATTAAAGTTTTGATACCGTTGATAAAAAATTTTGGTAATAAAATTATTGGTTTAACAGCTAACAAAACATCGTATTTGGCCAATAATGCCGACTATTTGTTATATACGCCCATGGATAAAGAAGCTTGTCCTAACAATTTGGCTCCTACGACCAGTACCACCTTACAAATGGCTATGGGCGATGCGCTGGCGGTGGCTTTGTTGGAGTATAAAGGTTTTAACGATCGTGATTTTGCCAAATATCATCCGGGCGGCACTTTAGGCAAACGCTTGTATTTGCGTGTGGCCGATGTTATTGTTAATAACGAAAAACCGCAGTCAAAACCGGAAGATTTAATCAAAGATGTCATTATTGAAATTACCAAAAAACGACTGGGTGCTACTGCTATTATACATAATAATATTTTAACCGGTATCATTACTGACGGCGATGTGCGCCGTATGTTGCAACAAAATATGGATATTGCCAGTGTCAAAGCCAAAGATGTGATGAGCCGGCAACCCAAAACCATATTACATAATGCTTTGGCTGTCGATGCTCTAAACAAAATGCAAAAACATAATATCAGTCAGCTGGTAGTTATTGACGAAAATAATAATTATAAAGGTATGATTCATTTGCATGATTTGTTAAAAGAAGGGATTATTTAGAATGAAGAATGCAAAATAAAAAAATTAACAAAATATAACATATCAATTAACAAAGACGCTATGATGGAAACGCAAAAGGAAATGAGTATTATCGACCATTTAAATGATTTAAGAAAATTCTTATTTCATTCGGCTATAGCTGTTGCTGTAGGGGCTGCAATTATAGCCATCAATATCCAATATGTGTATGATAAAATCATTTTTGCGCCCAAAAATCCCGATTTTATTACATACCGTATGTTTTGCAAAATCAGTGAAGCGCTGTGTATTAAAGATATTCCCATAAATATTATTAACCGGTCTATGTCGGGGCAATTTTCAGCTCATATCTGGACTTCCATTATTTTCGGATTGATTATTGCTTTTCCTTATATTATATATGAATTATGGAAATTTATAAAACCGGCTCTATATGATAACGAAAAGAAAATGGGATTAAGCTTTATTATCATTAGCAGTTTGCTGTTTATTTTAGGTATTTTATTTGGTTATTATGTTATAACACCGCTGTCTGTCAATTTTTTAGGTAATTATTTTGTAACCAGCGAAATAAAAAACAATATAGATTTGGCCTCTTATAATTCATTGGTGCGCACAACGGTCTTGGCCAACGGCATTGTTTTTGAAATGCCTATTATTATATATTTTCTAGCCAAAATGGGATTGGTAGATGATCACTTTTTAAAACAAAACCGTAAATATGCATTGATAATTATTTTGTTATTGGCAGCAGTTATTACACCGCCGGATATTGTCAGTCAAATTATAGTGGCCATACCATTGCTGTTTCTTTACGAAGTGAGTATTTATGTGGCCAAAATTGTCGGAAAAAAGTATAGCACCGATTTAACGCAAAACATTGAAAATTAAATTATTATGAAACTACGTGCCGAAAATCTTGTCAAAAAATACGGATCAAAAGAAGTGGTGCGCGGTAATTCTCTGGAAGTTAATCAAGGAGAAATTATCGGTTTGCTAGGACCGAATGGTGCCGGTAAAACAACTACTTTTTATATGATCGTTGGATTGATCAAACCCAATAGTGGTCACGTATACCTTGATAATCTTGATATTACCGACTACCCTATGTATAAACGGGCTCAACTCGGGATTGGTTATTTGGCACAAGAAAATTCGGTTTTTCGCGATTTAAGTATCGAAGACAATATTAAAGCCGCCCTGGAGTTTACCCCTTTGTCTAAACAAGAACAAAAGAAAAAAATAGAAAGTTTGCTCGAAGAATTCGGACTGACAGAAAAACGAAAAAGATTGGGCAAGTTGTTATCCGGTGGCGAACGCCGTCGAACGGAAATCGCCCGTGCCTTGGCTTCAAATCCTAAATTTATCTTGCTTGATGAACCCTTTGCCGGTGTTGATCCTATTGCCGTAGAAGATATTCAAAAGATTGTGGCACACCTAAAAGACAAAAATATTGGCATCTTAATTACCGATCACAATGTGCAAGAAACTTTGGCTATTACGGATAAAACCTATTTGATGTTTGAAGGAAAAATACTCAAGCATGGAACCCCTGAAGAACTGGCCGCCGATGAATTGGTGCGTAAAGTGTATTTGGGACAAAATTTTGAATTGCGGAAAAAGAAATAAGGATTTAAGGGATGAGGGGTTTAAGGGTTTAAGGATTCAGGGAATTAAGGATTTAAGGAATTAAGGATTTAAGGAATTAAGGATTCAAGGAATTAAGGATTCAAGGAATTAAGGATTCAAGGAATTAAGGATATATATTTATATTTAATAAACTTATGTTTGATAAGGATAAAATAGCATACATAAAACAAATGCAGGATAGAACGAAACGGTTTGCAAAGGATATTATATTTTTTTGTAATACTTTGGAAAAAGGAGCTGCATCAAATGTTATTATTTACCAGTTGGTAAAATCAGCAACATCAACCGGTGCTAATTACAGAGCTGCCAGTGTTTCTCGATCTAAAAAGGAATTTTATAGCAAAATGTGCATTGTAGTTGAGGAAAGTGATGAAACTGAATATTGGCTTGAATTGATTAAAGATGTTAAATTGTCCGATAATATTAATGAATTAGACAGATTGTTAATAGAAGCAAATGAAATAAAACGAATTATGATGAAAGCTAAAAGTTCTGTTTATAAAAATAAAAACAGTAATTATGGAAATAAGGATGCAAGGAAGTAAGGATTCAAGGAAATAAGGAATTAAGGGTTTAAGGGAATAAGGTTTTAGGGAATTTAAGGGAATAAGGATTTAAGCCCCGGATTATAATAAAAAATAAATATAACAACCTTCACGCCTTCACACCTTCACACCTTTACACCTTTATGCCTTTATGCCTTTACACCTTCACGCCATAAAAACAAAATAAATATGAAAAATAAATTAGAAGAAAAAAAAGAAAACCAATCTAAACACAAAGCAGGATTTGTCAATATTATAGGAAACCCTAACGTAGGAAAATCGACTTTTTTAAATGCAGTTGTTGGAGAAGATTTGGCCATTACCACACCCAAAGCACAAACCACGCGGCATCGTATTTTAGGTATTGTCAATGGCGATAATTACCAAGTTGTTTTTTCGGACACCCCGGGTATAATCAAGCCGGCATACGAAATGCAAGAAGCCATGATGGATTTTGTCAAAGAGTCATTTGAAGATGCCGATGTGCTCTTATATATGGTTGAAGCCGGTGAAAAGGATTTGAAAAATGAACAGTTTTTTAAAAAAATAGCCAATGCCAAAGTCCCTGTTTTATTACTGATTAATAAAGTGGATCAAACCGATCAAGAAAAACTGGAAGATATGATTAAATATTGGCAAGAAAAAGTGCCTAATGCCGAAATTTTTCCCATCTCTGCCCTACATGGTTTTGGTATCAATCAGGTGTTTGGCCGTATCTTGGAGCTCCTGCCCCAATCACCACCTTATTTTTCCAAAGACCAATTAACCGATAAAACGGAACGGTTTATAGTCAATGAAAAAATAAGAGAAAAAATACTGAAACACTATAAAAAGGAAATTCCTTATTCGGTAGAAGTTGAAACCGAAGAATTTATTGAACAGGATGATAAAATACGTATTAGAGCCATTATTTATGTCGAACGCGATTCGCAAAAGGGTATAATTATAGGTCATAAAGGCGCCGGACTTAAGCGCATTGGTACAGAAGCCCGCAAAGATTTAGAAAAGTTTTTCGGCAAAAAAATTTATTTGGAACTCTATGTAAAAGTTAACAAAGATTGGCGCAAAAAAGCCGACCAATTGCGTCGTTTCGGTTATAAAGATTAAAAGTATAACTTATTGAAAGCGCTATGTATTTATAATCCTAAAGCCGGTAACGGAAAAGCCGGCAAACAGTTGGGGCTGGTCAAAAAACTATTTGATACTTATAAAATTGATGCCGATATAATATTGACACAATATCCCCACCATGGCACAAAAATATTGTCTGAAATTGATCTTTCACCCTATAAAGTATTAATAATTGCCGGTGGAGACGGGAGTATGTTTGATGCCGTTAATGCTTATGTGCGTCATCATTTGGACAGCCAAATTCCGGTTGGCTTGTTACCCGTAGGTACAGGTAATTCTCTATCAAAAGATATCAGTCCGGATACCAATAGTTTAGAAAGTTTTATCAAGATAATACGACAAGGTCATATCAAGCATTTTGATCTTGGGCAAGTTACAACTACCGGTCATCAATTTTACTTTATCAACATGACAGGTTTCGGTTTTACAACCGATGTTACACTAACCGGAGTAAAATATAAATATTTAGGCGATTTTGCCTACACCTTAGGGGTTTTATTGAATCTTATCCGCTTAAAATCTTACCCTCTACAAATGATTATAAACGGACAAACGGTAAATTTGGAAAATACTTATGTAACGATTTCAAATTCTAAATTTGCCGGTGGCAAAATGATGGTAGCTCCCAAAGCTTCTGTAAATGACGGTTTATTAGATATTGTCATAGTTAACAAAGTGTCACGTTTACAGCTGCTTAAAACATTTCCCAAAATATTTGACGGCACATATATAAAATCTCCCTATGTGAAATATTACCGGACTAACCGTATTCGGTTTACAAGTAACCATAAAAAAATACTATCACCCGATGGCGAAATTGTGGGAAAACTGCCTGCCGAAATAAGAGTATTGCCACAGATATTGCCTATTTTAGTTGATAAAGTTTTTCTTTAATCTATTTATTACAAAATACGTTCTCCTGCTTTTATGGCATCTGCCAATTCACTTTTTTTTATTAAATTTGTCCATATTCAAATAAAGCCTGTAAATCATGCAAGAACAAACCAAAGATATATCACAAGAGCTCAGTTTCGACGAGTTTAAACAAGAAGTATTAAACGATTACCGCTTGGCCAATTTAAGCCGGATTATGAGTATGGACGGACGAAAAGAAGTCCTCTCGGGCAAAGGCAGTTTCGGTATTTTCGGCGATGGCAAAGAACTACCCCAACTGGCTTGGGCCAAAGTATTTAAAAACGGTGATTTTCGTTCGGGATATTATCGTGATCAAACCTTTATGTTAGCCATTGGTGCTATTACCCCCGAACAGTTTTTTGCCTCTCTATACGGGCATCCCGATATTCGTTTTGAACCCAGCTCTGCCGGTCGCCAGATGAACAACCACTTTGCAACCCATAGCTTGGATGAAAACGGTGAATGGAAAAACCTGATGCAACAAAAAAACAGCAGTAGTGATGTATCATCGACAGCGGCTCAAATGCCACGTTTATTAGGATTAGCTCAAGCCTCAAAAGTATATCGACATTTGGAAAAATTACCCGAAAATGCAGATAAATTTACCAATAAAGGTAATGAAATAGCCTGGGGTACCATTGGCAATGCCAGTACTTCCGAAGGCCATTTTTGGGAAACCATGAATGCTGCCGGAGTTATGCAAGTACCTTTGGTCATGCAAGTTTGGGATGATGAATACGGTATCTCGGTGCATGCCAAATACCAAACGACCAAAGAAAGCATATCTGAAATCATGAAAGGCTTTCAACGTGATGGTAAACATAATGGTTTTGAAATATTTACAGTCAAAGCATGGGACTATCCGGCTCTGATCGAAACCTATCAAAAAGCCGAAAAAATTGCCCGCGAAGAACATGTGCCTGTGCTTATTCATGTACAGGAATGCACCCAACCTATGGGACACTCTACTTCCGGTTCTCACGAACGATACAAATCTAAAGAACGACTGCAATGGGAAGATGATTTTGACGGTATCAAGAAAATGCGTGAATGGATATTGGATAATAATATTGCCGATGTCGATACCCTTGACCAAATAGAAAAAGATGCCAAAAAACGGGTTAAAGAAGCCCGAAAAAAAGCTTGGGCTGATTATACCGCCCCTATGAAAGCCGAAAAATTGGAATTGATAAAAATCATTGATCAGGTTATAAAAGAAAGTTCAAACAAAAATTTCATTTTGCCTGTCCGTAATGCCTTGGCACAACATAAAGAGCCCAAACGAGCCGATATATTAGAAGCTGCCCGTAAAGTTTTACGATTGATAAGAAAAGAAAATATCCCGTCTAAAAAAACTTTGGCCGCTTGGATACAAGAGTATAAAGCCATTCAACAACCCAAATACAGTAAGTATTTATTTAGCGAAGGCCATAAAAAAGCTACCAATATCAAAGAAGTAAAACCCGTATATAACCCGGATGCACCGATGGTGGACGGCCGTATTGTTTTACGTGATAATTTTGAAAAATTATTTAATAAATATCCCGAATTATTGATTTTTGGTGAAGACAGCGGTAAAATAGGTGATGTCAATCAAGGTTTGGAAGGCCTGCAAGAAAAATTTGGTGAAATTCGTATTTCTGACACAGGTATCAGAGAAGCTACCATTGTAGGTCAAGGTATTGGCTTGTCTATGCGCGGTTTGCGTCCCATTGCCGAAATACAATATTTGGATTACATTTTATATGGCTTACAAACTATGAGTGATGATTTGGCAACAGTGCATTACCGCAGTTTTGGCCGCCAAAAAGCACCTGCCATTATTCGCACCCGAGGACACCGCCTCGAAGGTATCTGGCACTCCGGCTCACCCATGGGCGGCTTATTGCACCTGTTACGGGGTATCAATATTTTAGTGCCTAGAAATTTGACACAAGCCGCCGGTTTTTACAATACCATGCTCGAAAGTGATGAACCCGCTTTGATAGTAGAAAGCTTAAACGGTTATCGTTTAAAAGAAAAAATGCCGGCCAATTTAGGCGAATTTAAAGTGCCTGTCGGTAAAGTTGAAATCATGAAACCCGGTAAAGATATTACATTGGTTTCATACGGCTCTATCTTGCGCTTGGTACAAAAAGCCGCACAAGAATTACAACAAGCCGGTATTGATGCGGAAGTTGTTGATATACAATCACTTTTGCCATTTGATATAGAACATGATATCGTCAAAAGCTTGCAAAAGACCAACCGTTTACTCGTCATAGATGAAGACGTGCCCGGTGGCGCATCGGCCTATATTTTGGATAAAATATTGAATGAACAAAACGGATGGCAATATTTGGACAGCCAACCGCAAACACTGACTGCCAAAGAACACAGACCGGCTTATGGCCATGATGGGGATTACTTCTCTAAACCTTCGGCTGATGATATTTTTGAAAAAGTATATGACATAATGAATGAAGCCAAACCTGAAAAATATCCTGATTTGTATTAACAGACTATCTGGCAAAAACCAATTTTTGTTTTTAAAATAAAAAATGTAAATTTGTAATAAATTAACCAAAAAAATAAAACTATGTTATATTTAGCATCTGACAATTCAAGTATGTGGAGTTTAGGTAACCTTATGGGGGCATTTTTCTTTTTAGTAATTATTATTTTAGGATTGGTCGTCTATAAAATGGTTGCAGGTGGTGGCAGTCAAAAAACTCAAGATGACGAATAACTAATAAATCTTAAATGTATAAAAGACAAACATTGCTACTTTTTGGAGCTGTTTTTTTCGTTCTTCTATCCCCGTTGAGAGCGCAAAAAATAGCTCTGTTAAAATACAAAGGTGGCGGTGATTGGTATGCCAATATTACTACTTCACTTCCCAATTTAATTAAATTTTCCAATCAAAATATACATACTACCATTGATACCAATACAGATGTGGTAACACCGGATTCGCCGGATATTTTTAATTATCCGTTTATCCATATGACCGGACATGGCAATGTTTTTTTTGATGAGAATGATATTAAAAATCTAAAAAAGTATCTGACTAACGGGGGATTTTTACATATTGATGACAATTACGGTTTAAATCAATATATCAGACGTGAAATAGCTAAACTTTTTCCCGAGAAAAAACTGGTAGAACTACCAAAAAATCATCCTGTTTTTCATAGCTATTTTAACCTTCCGGAAGGCTTACCCAAAATTCATGAACACAATGGCAAGCGTCCGCAAGCTTTTGGTATTTTTGATGATAATAATCGTCTGGTTTTGCTTTATACTTACGAATCGGATTTGGGAGACGGTTGGGAAAGCGAAAGTATACACCACGACCCATGGAAGGTTCGTGAAAAAGCCCTAAAAATGGGAGCTAATATTTTATATTACGTTTTTACCAATTGAATCTTTAAAACTTATGAGCAAGCTTTTAATAAAAAATATTGGTCAGTTACTACAAGTGAGAGCTGACAAACAAGCCATACGCGGTCAAGCTATGGATGATTTGCCTTTTATTGAAAATGCTTATTTGATTATAAAAGACGATATTATTGTTGATTTTGGATCGATGACTGATTTGCCGGCCTATACCGGTGAAATCATTGATGCACAAGGAAAGATATTAATGCCTGCTTGGACAGACAGTCATACGCATTTGGTATTTGCAGCCTCACGTGCCGATGAATTTGTTGATAAAATCAATGGTTTAACTTATGAGCAAATAGCAAAACGTGGCGGCGGTATCTTAAATTCGGCAAAAAAAATGGCCGAAATACCTTTTGAAGATTTGTATAATCAAAGTAAAAAGCTCTTGAGAGAAACTATAGACTACGGCACAGGGGCCATTGAAATAAAATCGGGCTATGGTTTAGACCTTGAAGCCGAACTGAAAATGTTGCGTGTCATTAAAAAATTAAAGGAAAATTGTAAAATTCCCATAAAAGCTACTTTTTTAGGTGCTCATGCCCTACCCACTGCTTATAAAAATAGCAAAGGCGATTATATTAACTTGATTATCAACGAAATGCTACCGGTAATAGCCAAAGAAAATTTAGCGGATTATATCGATGTGTTTTGCGAAAAAGGCTATTTTACCGCCTCTGAAACCGACCGGATATTACAAGCCGGCCGGCAATATGGATTAAAACCCAAAGTGCATGTCAATCAGTTCAATAGTATAGACGGTGTGGCCGTAGCTGTTAATCACAATGCCATATCGGTTGATCATTTAGAAGTAATGACCTCACGGGATTTTGATATTTTATCACAATCAAATACCATAGCTACCGCCCTGCCCGCTTGTAGCTTTTTTATTGATATTCCCTATGCGCCGGTTAAAACAATGATTGAAAAAAATATTGCTGTAGCATTGGCCACCGATTTTAACCCGGGCTCAACCCCTACTTTTAATATGAATTTTATTGTTTCATTGGCTTGTATCAAACAAAAATTAACACCTGCCCAAGCTATTAATGCCGCAACTCTTAATGCGGCAGCTGCTTTAGAATTGGCCGGTGAAATGGGTAGTATTGCCATAGGCAAAAAAGCCCGTTTGATAATGCTTAAAGATTTTATCAAAGATTATAAAGAAATTCCTTACTATTTTGCCATTAATCCCGTAGATAAAATATTTACCACACTTTCTTAAATTAATGATTTACAATTCTTTTAAATATTTTTTGAAAAAAAATTAAAAAAATTAGGATTCAATTAAAAAAAGCTTACCTTTGTCGTATTAATAAATTAAATTACAATAATGAAAACAGGAACAGTAAAGTTCTTTAATGAAACCAAAGGTTTTGGTTTTATTATCGAAGACGATTCAAACACAGAGTATTTTGTACACGTTACAGGATTAATTGATGACATCCAAGAAGGTGACAAAGTAGAGTTTGAACTCAAAGAAGGTAAAAAAGGATTGAATGCAGTAAACGTTAAGCAAGCTTAATTTTTATTGAATAAAGTTTTTTACGAAACCTGCCTGTTTTCAGGCGGGTTTTTTTATTTGTTATTTCTAAGTCCCCTCCAAGTATCTATATATTGTTGTGCCACATTTTTATAATCATGATACTGCTCTATAAAGAGACGGGCATTGTGTGATATTTCAATAATTTTATCTTGATTTTCAATAAGTTGTGATAATTTATATACCACATCATCTTTATCTGGTAAGACATTAATCGCCACCGGATCGGTTAATTTGTAATAAGCTTCAAATTCTTTTTCTGCACCGGTCAAAACACATTTACCTTTGGCCATGGCTTCCAAGGCGTTAAACCCCTGGTCATAAGAATATAACTGATCAATAAAAATGTGTGCGGCATCATACTTTTTGATATATTCGTTATAAGCCAGATTTTCGGCCAAAACAATTTCTACCCGCCCATTATACATTTTTTCTATTTCTTTGAGTGCTTGTAATACTATATGGGCGCCCTTTTTATAGTAACTAAACCGGTTGATGCCAAAAAAAATGTTAATTTTATCGTTGATTTTCAATGGATTGTAATCAATTTTATCAATATTTACCGGATTAGGAATCATTTCTACCGCTTTGGGGTGTCCGGCATACGGGATGGCATAATCCAGATCAGAGGGGATAATAGCTTGCACATTTTCAATCACAAAATGATGTAGATCTTTATAGTCCGGCTTTAAATATTTATAAGAATAATAGGCATCCTGTTTTAATTCGGGATTGGTCAGAAAAGGATCTAAAATAGAATACCGCATAATACCATCTTTATAAGCATTGATAACGTGCGTATCCTCGCCACAAGCTGACAAAAAAATCTTTTGGTTTTGCTTAAAAACCTGTTTAAAGAAAGCCATTTCATCAACCGGTCTTATGCCAAAAGCATCTTCATTGATCAATTGCACTATATCAAAACCTTTTAATTCAGGCAAAATTTTTAGTAAGTTATTATAAATATCAGTTTGGAAATGATTGTATTTGGTCAAATGATAGACCAACTGCCACCATTTATTTTGAAAAAAATGCTTTCTGATTTTTGAAGATACATCTATATCGGACGGATATTGCTTAAAATTGTCCCCCGTGCCTACCAATAAGACCTCATGTCCCAAAGATTTTAAACCTTCTTTTAATGAATTATGTAACCGGCTGTATTCGCCAAGTAATAGTATTTTCATATAAAAACAAAGATACTAAAAATATAAAATACCGTATTTTAAACGGAAAAAACAAATATGCTATTTAATATCTTGATTTGCAAGGTTTTATTGATTCTTAAAATTGAATTGCAAAGCCTCTGTAAATAGCATCAAAGCTATAAAAAAATCAAAAAAAAAACGTATATTTGTATATAGTAATTTTCTTGAAAAAAGATATTTATGAGCGAAGAAAAAAAACAAACACAAAATTATTCGGCAGACAGTATTCAAGCCTTGGAAGGTATTGAACACGTGCGTATGCGTCCTTCGATGTATATTGGAGATATTGGAGTGCGAGGTCTGCATCATTTAGTATATGAAGTTGTTGATAACTCTATAGATGAAGCGATGGCCGGTCATTGTGACCGCATTGATGTCGTTATCTATGAAGACAATTCGGTATCGGTCAAAGATAATGGCCGTGGTATACCTGTTGGTATGCACAAAAAAGAAGGCGTTTCCGCCTTGGAAGTTGTTATGACCAAAATTGGAGCCGGCGGTAAATTTGACAAAGATTCTTATAAAGTGTCCGGCGGTTTGCACGGTGTCGGTGTATCGGTGGTAAATGCCTTATCCGATCATGTTTTGGCACAAGTGTATCGCGAAGGCAAAATCTGGCAACAAGAATACCAACGCGGAAAGGCTTTATATCCTGTTAAAGTAGTTGGAGAAACCGAAGAAACCGGCACTTATGTCAAGTTTCATCCGGATAGTGAAATATTTAAACAAACCATTGAATTTGATTATGAAACCTTGGCTTTACGCATGCGCGAATTGGCCTTTTTAAATAAAGGCATCACCATTACCATTACCGATAGACGTCAAAAGGATGAAAAAGGTGATTATGTGCATGACGAATTTTTTAGTAAGGAAGGCCTTAAAGAATTTATCAAATTTTTAGATGCCCACCGTGAACCGATTATCAGTGATGTTATCAGTATGGAGGGTGAAAAAAACGGTATTCCGGTAGAAGTGGCCATGATTTATAACACTTCTTATACCGAAAACATCCACTCTTATGTCAATAATATTAATACTCATGAAGGCGGCACCCATTTATCCGGTTTTAGACGTGGTTTAACAGGCACCTTGAAAAAATATGCCGAAAAATCAGGTATGCTGGATAAATTAAAATTTGATATTTCCGGTGACGACTTTAGAGAAGGTTTGACCGCCATTATTTCTGTAAAAGTTGCTGAGCCTCAGTTTGAAGGGCAAACCAAAACAAAATTGGGTAACCGCGAAGTCAGTGCGCCAGTAAGTCAAGCTGTATCCGAAATGTTGACTAACTACTTGGAAGAAAATCCGAAAGATGCCAAAGCAATAGTCGATAAAGTTATATTAGCTGCCCAAGCCCGTCATGCCGCAAAAAAAGCGCGTGAAATGGTGCAACGTAAAACCGTTATGGGTGGTGCCGGATTGCCCGGTAAACTATCCGATTGTTCGGAAACCGATTCCGATAAATGTGAAATTTTCTTAGTTGAGGGAGACTCGGCAGGCGGTACTGCCAAGCAAGGCCGCGACCGTAATTTTCAAGCCATTTTGCCTCTGCGTGGTAAAATTTTAAATGTTGAAAAAGCCTTACAGCACAAAGTTTTTGACAACGAAGAAATTAAAAATATTTTTACCGCTCTGGGAGTTACCATAGGTACCGAAGAAGATAGCAAAGCCCTAAACTTGGAAAAATTGCGTTATCACAAAGTCATCATCATGACCGATGCCGATGTTGATGGTAGCCATATTTCCACTTTGATTTTGACTTTTTTCTTCCGTTATATGCGCGAATTGATCGAAAACGGTCACGTTTATATAGCCACACCACCACTCTACCAAGTAAAAAAAGGACAGAAAAAAGCTTATGCTTGGAGTGATGAAGAGCGCGATAAACTGCTTGCTGAATTTGGACAAGGTGCGCATGTACAACGCTATAAAGGTTTGGGAGAAATGAATGCCGAACAATTGTGGGAAACCACGATGAACCCCGAAAGTCGTATTCTTAAACAAATCACTATTGACAACGGCACTGAAGCCGATCGTGTATTCTCAATGTTGATGGGCGATGAAGTCCCGCCTCGTAGAGAGTTTATCGAAAAAAATGCTATTTATGCCAATATTGATGCATAATAATAAATAATTTTAAGAGGCTGTCTC